>CEPB01016199.1_pt1 | contig 113466 bp, 104 predicted proteins | sample 530611 | NCBI WGS metagenome assembly CEPB01 (sample SAMEA2620672, study PRJEB7988) | marine metagenome | isolation source: saline water (ENVO:00002010), including
GGGTTCGCCAATATTTAATCTAGTTATCTGGTACAGCCCCTTAATTTTAAAAGTTAGACCTGAAATTAATATTCTTAAAAAGGCGGCTTTTAGCCGCCTTTTTAACATTGAGATGGTCTTGAATTATCATCTACATGTATCTATGCAAACAAATGTTTTTTCCGATATTTCGATATAGTTTTAACGGCCTAATTTTTTGATAGAAGAAACAACTCTAAAGCTAATAAGTCTTGAGACATTTTCCATAACACACAAATAACCACTGGATTTTAAACGCTTTCTTAGATGTTTAAATGCATTTTAAGCGTCGAGTTACTTCTTATTTTTACGCACATATGATATAAAGTAGAGTATAGTTTTAAAAGTAGTATTAAATTTTTTAAGTAGGAAAAATGGTTTTTAATTATAGTTCTAATGAAAATGATCAAGATAGCATCCAATGGAAAACTAAACGCGCAACCAGCCCTGAGCTTGAGGCTGTCTTAGGCAAGGCCTTTCCTGTTTTAGATCATGGCTTTGTACGAGTTGTTGATTACATGGGTGATGATGCTGCAGTGGTTCAAGCGGCTCGTGTTTCTTATGGAAAGGGCACGAAGAAAAAAAGTGCTGATCAAGGGCTGATAAATTACTTAATGCGACACCGTCACACAACACCGTTTGAAATGTGTGAGATTAAATTTCACGTTAAGCTCCCAATTTTTGTAGCGCGTCAATGGATTCGCCATAGAACAGCTAGTGTCAATGAATACTCAGCTCGCTATTCGATTTTAGATCGGGAATTCTATACGCCAACAGAAGATAATTTAGCAGCTCAGTCTACTATCAATAAACAAGGAAGGGAAGAGCTCCTTCAAGGTGCTGAGGCAGAAAGAGCATTATACCTTTTGAAAAGAGATGCTGAACAATCTTATCAAACCTACGAAGAGCTCTTAAATTGCCGTGAAGATGGTGAGATTATTAATGAAAATAACAAAGGTCTTGCACGTGAGCTTGCGCGGATGAATTTAAATCTTAGTTACTATACTCAGTGGTATTGGAAAACAAACCTTCATAACTTGATGCATTTTTTGTCTCTGCGTGCAGATTCGCATGCACAATATGAAATACGTGTTTATGCAGATGTTATGGTGGATATATTGAAGAAATGGATGCCACTTAGTTATGAGGCCTTTGTAGAGCATCGAATGAACGGGGGGTATTTCTCGGCAACTGCTCTAAGAGTTATTCAAAAAATGCTTAAGGGAGAAGAGGTGGATGCAATTTCTATGGGTCTTTCTGCGCGGGAGTGGCAAGAAGTTCAATCTAAACTAGGTCTTTCTTGATCTCAAGGGTAAGTCCATATGTCTTCTGGATTATATAAAATTCTGGGCCTTTCTCAAAATGCTTCTGATAAAGAAATAAAAGCCGCTTATCGTCGTTTGGCTAAAAAATATCACCCTGATGTAAACCAAAATGATCCTAAAGTTGCCGCAAAATTTCAGGAAATTACAGCTGCTTACGATATTTTATCTGATAAAGAAAAGAGATCTCAATATGATTCTGGTCAGATTGACGATCAGGGTAACCAAAGAAGCCCTTTTGGTGCTGGTTCAGGCGGTTTTGGATCTGGTGGTTCGACAAGTGGAAATCCTTTTGCGGATGCTGGTTTTGACTATGGAGGTTCAGGAGGATTTTCAACTGAAGATATATTTTCATCGATATTTGGTGGCATGGGTGGGAAAAGATCTTCTTACAGCCGCTCTACGCAGCATGAATCACACTCAAAAGGGGCAGATAAATCTTTTACTCTTAAGATAAGTTTCTTAGATGCAGCCCTTGGCTGTGTGAAGCAAATAAACATTGGTGGTTCTAAGCCAGTTTCTTTGAAAATTCCGGCTGGAACAAAGAATAATGATAAACTTCGATTAAAAGGCAAAGGTGAGCCAGGACACCGCGGAGCGGGTCAGCCAGGAGATGCAATTATTGAAATCATGGTGGCTTCGCATCCTTACTTTATTCGAGAGGATTTAAACATTCGACTGGACCTTCCTTTAACAGTTTATGAAGCTGCCTTAGGTGCCAAAGTAACAATACCAACGATTCATGGTAAGTTAAGTGTTAAAATCCCTCCAGGCAGTCAATCAGGACAGTCCCTACGTTTAAAAGGAAAAGGGATAGAAAAGTCATCAGATCAAAAGGGTGATCAAATTGTTAAGCTTCAAATTATGTTACCAGAAAAAAAAGATAAAAATTTTGATGCACTAATGGAAAAAATCCAAAAAGAAAGTCCCTACGAAGTACGCAAGGACTTTTAAAGATTCACTTTAAATAGTCAGGCTTATTTAAGCTGACTTTTTTCGTGGTGAAAATTTGGGTTTGTTCTTTTTCAAAAATGGTTTTTTACTATTTTTTGAAAAATTTTTCTTAAAGGGCTTTTTGCCTTTTTTATCTTGCACTTTAGTTCTTGGAGGTCTTGACTCTGGATCAATGAAATGCTCAATCGCATGCCATTTTGCTTTATCACCATTAGAGATAAAGTTTAACGCCTCACCTGATGCCCCTGCGCGGGCTGTTCGGCCGATGCGATGCACATAGTCTTCTGGACTTTGTGGTAAATCGTAATTAATAACATGCTCAATGTGTGGGACGTCAAGGCCTCGCGCTGCTACATCTGTTGCAATTAAAACACGGTATTTCTTTTTGCGAAAATTATTTAGGACGCGTTCTCGTTTATTTTGTCTTAGGTCTCCGTGTATGGCATCTGTGTCAAACCCTTGCTTAGATAGCTTAGCAGACATTTTATCTGCATTATACTTTGTCTTAACAAAAACAATAATGGAGCCATTTCTTTGCTCAAGTTCGGCACACAATTTGTCGTATTTCTCTGTCTCTGTAACATAAACATTTTCTTGTTTTATATTTGTGGCAGGTGCTGTTGTTGAGCTTACTGAAACCCGAGCAGGATCTTTAAGGTATTTTTCTGCAATTTGGGCAATCTTTTTCGCAAGAGTTGCAGAAAAAAGAAGAGTCTGTCTCTTAGGCTTCATGTGTGTTAATATTTCATCAATCTGAATAGAAAAGCCCATATCAAGCATTCGATCTGTTTCATCAAGAACTAAAAAATTTGTTTTTGTGAGAGACAAGCTTTTGCGCTTGAGGTGATCATTGACGCGCCCAGGCGTTCCAACAACTAATTGAGGGTTTCTTTTAAGCTGTTGTAGTTGTTTTGGCATTGGATCTCCACCGATCAGGAGAGCAGTTTGTACTTTTGATCTTTGACCTAGCATTTGACGAAGTTGTTTAAGAACTTGATCAGCAAGTTCCCTCGTTGGCGTTAAAACCAACGCACTTGAGTTTGGATCAGCAAGTAACTTTACAATCAGTGGAATCCCAAAAGCAGCTGTTTTACCAGTTCCGGTTTGAGCAGATCCAAGTATATCCTTGCCTTCTAAGGCAAGTGGGATGGTTTTCTCTTGGATAGGTGTTGGTTTATCATAGTTCATGCTCTGAAGAGTGTGTAGAAGGGACTCAGGCAAGTCCATTGTTTTAAAAGTTGTCATAATTCCTCTGACTTTTATTGATGTTTAAGAGCTGTATAATTCACACAAGTCATCAGACTTGAATCTTTCCACTCTTATTAAAATGTAAGGGTTTCATATACAGAGAAACATTTAAAAGCCTTTATTTAATGGCTTTTTGTGCATTTTATGCACCCATTTTGCAAGAGATCATGATCACTCACGTAATAGATAGTTACTTTTGTTTAACTAATCAAGTTTTAGTAATTTTTATGACGTTATATTGTGAAAAATATTACAACATTTTTGATTTTTCAGTATGATATTTAAATTATCTGTTGGAGGAAAACATGCATCAGAATAGTCGGTTTGACGAAATTAATTTGCCTAAGGGGTACAAGCCTCATGTTGATGAACCATTCATGAATTTGCAGCAGATCGCTTATTTTCGTAAAAAGTTATTAGATTGGCGTCAGGAGATTTTGGAAACTTCAAGCGAAACCTTGACGCACTTGCAAGAAGAGACACAGAAAGAGCCTGATGTCAGTGATCAAGCGTCTCATGAGACAGATCGTTCTTTAGAGCTTAGAACGCGTGATCGGGAGAGAAAACTTTTGAGTAAAATTGATCAGGCATTAAAGAGAATTGAAGACGGGTCTTATGGTTATTGCATTGAAACGGGTGAGCCTATTTCTCTAAAACGACTTGAAGCCAGGCCAATTGCAACCCTATGTATTGAAGCGCAAGAACAACATGAGCGTATGGAGCGTGTTCATAAGGAAATTTAGATTTCTATCCACTAAAGGAAGTAGATCCTGTGTCAAACTTTAGGAAAGAAAAAGATTCCTTCGGAGAGGTGAATATCCCCACAGATAAACTTTGGGATATTCACACGCAAAGATCTTTAGAAAACTTTCCAATAGGTAATGAAAAAATACCAATTTCATTGATTCATGCTTACACTTTAGTGAAAAAAGCTGCTGCACTAGCTAATAGTGATTACATAGGCTCTTACATTTCTGATCAGATTGTGAAATCAGCTGATGAAATTCTGTCAGGTAAGTATGATGATCAGTTTCCCCTTAAGGTATGGCAAACTGGATCTGGAACACATACAAACATGAATATAAATGAGGTGATAGCTAATATTGCGAATCAGAAATTTTGTAAAGATTCCAAGAGTATTAACTTAGTTCATCCCAATGATCATGTGAATTATGGAATGTCAACAAATGACTCATTTCCAACTGCTATGCATATTGCTTCTGTCTTTACTTTGCACGAAAAATTACTGCCGTCATTGCATCAACTAAAAAAAACGCTGCAAAAAAAAGTCAAAGATTTTGATAAGTATATAAAAGTTGGTAGAACGCACTTGCAAGACGCGGTTCCTCTGACAGTAGGTCAGGAGTTTTCTGGGTATCTTGAGCAAATTAGGCTATCAATTAATCGTATTAATAATGTTCTTCCTCATCTATTAAGTTTACCAATGGGTGGCACAGCTGTTGGTACGGGTCTGAATAGTCACAAATCATTTCCAAATAAATTTATAAAAATTTTAAATAAACTGACTGGCTTTAGCTTTAAAGAATCTTCAAATAAATTTGAGGGCATTGCGACACATGATACTATGGTTGAGCTTTCAGGGGCTTTAAACACTATAGCTATATCTTTGATGAAAATAAGCAATGATCTAAGGCTTCTTTCTTCAGGTCCAAGGTGTGGGCTTGGTGAGCTGAAACTACCTGAGAATGAGGCAGGTTCATCTATAATGCCTGGTAAAGTCAATCCAAGCCAAATTGAGGCATTAAGCATGGTTTGTGCACAAGTAATGGGAAACCATGTAACAGTATCAGTTGCAGGTTCTAATGGCCATTTACAGCTGAACACATTCAAACCTGTTATTATCTATAACGTACTTCAATCAATTAATTTATTAAGTGATGGCGTGCAAAGTTTTGATAAAAAATGTTTGCAGGGAATTGAAGTTAACGAAGAAAAAATAGAAGATAATTTAAACAATTCCTATATGTTGGCAACGGCTTTAAACCCTATAATTGGATATGATAAAGCGGCAATAATTGTGAAAAAAGCGTATCAAGAAAACTTAACTCTAAAACAAGCTGCGAGCGATCTAGGATTTTTAATAGAGAGAGAATTTGATGATCTTCTGAAGATTGAAAAATTAATAAAACCCAGAGAGGACTAACTTTGAGTTAATCAGCCTTCGTTAGGCCACAGACTTTCTGAAAAAGTGTATCCTTTGAATTTCAAATTTCCAGATTTGAATGATATTTTACAGAATTGACCTTGGCAATTTTCTACAGCAACAATTACATCAGGCAGAAGGGTTGCTTGAATAGGACTTTGTAGGTTTTTTGTTTTACGAACAACGGTTTCTTTTACCACGATTTTTTTTGATTTTTGACTAAGTAAGCTGCGATTGATCCACCCTCGTGATCCCTTATAGTCTTCAACTTTATACCAGTCGCGGAATGCAGTCATTACCCGGAAGGGAGTTCCATGATAATTATAAACCCACTCGATCGGAAAGTGTTTGCCTGGGCCAACACGCATGTTAACGGGAGAGTTTCTTAGAGAGAGATATTTAGGCAGGTCGGTTTTCGTTTGGTCTGAGGAAAATCCATTAAATGCAGATACGATACAGACAAGGAAAAAAAATGAAAATTTGTATTTTTGCAAATAAAGCATAGCTATTCGCCAGTGCAAATTCTATCAATGAGTTCTTTAACTGTTGGAATAAAACCATTTTTGTAGAATGGGTCTTGCCCGAAGCGGTAAGCTCCATGACCTGCAAACATTAGATTATCGTCAACACTTCCACCGTGAGCAATTGATTGGAGTGATTTTTGAATACAAAAAGACCTTGGGTCGGCCTTCCGGCCTGTTGTGCCTGATTCACCCTGAGACCAATTGCTAAAGACGCATGCAGATAAACACCCCATGCAATCAATCTGATCTTTGAGTATTTGAGCCGATTGTTCTGGGGTTACGAATACAACTGTATTGTCAGGTGTTTTCATTAATGTGGTATAACCTTGCTTTTTCCAATCGTTGACGTTTTCAAGATCTTTTTCTTGGATATAAATTAATCGTCCACGGTTACCGAAGGGAATAGGCGTGTTAAAGGTCTCGGAACCCTCAACTTCGAAAGAAACTTGTCTTTCACTTCTTTCTTTCAAATCAATAAGAAAATCATTTTCAACTGCAGACGAGTAGAAGCCGGTTGGGCTAAATTTATTTAAATAAATATCGCCTTTTTTAAGTGTAAGAAGCTTTTTCTTCCAAGCATCAGAGATTTGGCTTTCTTGTGTCAAGAGTGGACGAGTTCCAAATTGAAAAGCAACAGGTCCAAGTTCTGGATTATCTATCCAGTTCTTCCAATCATTAAGATGCCAAACTCCACCTGCCATGATAATGGGGGTGGCTGCAAGGCCTAGCGATCTCAACGTATCACGTAAAGCTTTTACACGAGGATAGGGATCTTCAGGTGTATCTGCACGCTCAGTTCTTGAGAGGCCGTTATGACCACCTGCTAACCATGGATCTTCATAGACAACAGCGCCTAACATATCTGAGAATTTGTGATAGGCGCGTCGCCAAAGGGCACTAAATGCCCTGGCTGATGAAACAATTGGGTAATAGTAAACGTTATATTTCGTGGCAATTTCAGCTAAGCGATAAGGCATTCCTGCGCCGCATGTGATACCATGAACAAGTCCTTTAGTTGCAGATAGCACACCATGGAGAATTTTTTCGGCGCCTGCCATTTCCCAAAGAACATTCATGTGCAGTCGGCCATTTCCAGATGCAACATCGTGGGCAATCTTTGCTTGCGTGATTCCACCTTTAATAGCGTAATCTATTAGCTCATTATGCCGCTCACGGCGTGTTTTACCTTTGTAAACCACAGGAATTAAATTGCCATCTTCATCGTGAGCATCTGCATTGACCCCTGAAAAAGTTCCAATTCCGCCAGCCTTAGCCCATGCTCCAGCACTAAGGCCAGTAGAGACAGCTATGCCCTTTCCCCCTTCAACAAGTGGGAGGACTTCTTTGCCAGATAAAAAAAGTTTATTCAGGTTTATCATTTTTCCTGCTTTTCTTTAATCAGTCTTGGGTGGTAATTTCTTTTCTACTAAGCCTGATTTTTCCTCGATTGTCAATTCCAACTACTTTTACATCAATCACATCTCCAACTGAAAAATGATCAGAAACTTTTTCGACTCGTTCGTTTGAAATTTCACTTATATGTAGAAGTCCGCTGGTACCCATAAAGTCTACAAAAGCACCAAAGTCTGCCAGCTTTGCAACCTTACCTGTGTACACTTTTCCAACTTCAGGGTCTTCAACGATTTCATCAATCATTTTGCGAGCAATTTTAAGTCCTTCGTTACCAACAGATGCAATGGTTACTTTTCCATCATCTTCAATGTTAATTCTTGCCCCTGACTTTTCGCATATTTCGCGAATTACTTTTCCACCAGAGCCAATAACGTCACGGATTTTATCAACCGCAATTTTCATCGTTTCCATTTGAGGCGCATGTTCACTAAGTTGATCTCGTGACTTTGGCAGCGCTTTTTCCATTTCACCGATGATATGTAGGCGTCCTTTGAGTGCTTGCTCGAGAGCGGACTTCATAATTTTTTCATCGATGCTGGTGATTTTTAAATCCATTTGCAAGGCAGTAATACCGTTTTTTGTCCCGGCAACTTTAAAGTCCATGTCTCCAAGATCATCTTCATCACCAAGGATATCTGATAAAACAACAAAGTTTTTTCCTTCTTTGATGAGGCCCATAGCAATCCCAGCTATGTGGTCTTTTAGAGGCACACCGGCATCCATCATCGCAAGAGATCCACCACAGACAGTTGCCATTGAAGAAGATCCATTGGATTCAAGGATTTCCGAAACAATTCTGATTGTATAAGGAAAGTCATCTTTAGAGGGCAGTAAAGGGTGAAGAGCACGCCATGCTAATTTTCCATGCCCAACTTCGCGGCGTCCAGGTGTTCCTAGTCTGCCTGTTTCACCTACAGAGAATGGAGGAAAGTTATAATGGAGCATAAAATCTTCACGAAACTCTCCTGCAAGAGCATCTACCATCAATTCATCGTCGGCTGTTCCAAGAGTGGTTACTGCTAAAGCCTGTGTTTCACCCCGGGTAAAGAGGGCGCTTCCGTGACAACGAGGCAGTGGAGCAACGCCAATATCTATCTGCCTGACTTGATCAACTTTTCGACCATCTATGCGTTTTTCTGTCTCTATTAACTGATGACGTACATAGTTCTTCTTTAAGCTTTTGATTGTTGAATAAAGCTGTGTTGTGAATTCAGGCGTAAGTTCTTCTGGCGTATACTGTTCAAAGACTTTAGCTTCAATTTGTTCTAGTGCAGTACGTCTTTCTGCTTTGTCCTTGTGCTCGTAAGCTTTTTCAATATCTGATGCGACAAGTTTACTAATTTTTTCTTTGAGTTCTTTTTCTGAATCATCTTCAAGAGAGGTTGTATCCCAATCAGGTTTGCCAGCCTCTTCCTTCAGTTCTTGAATCAAATCAAGAACTGGCTTGAAGTTTTTATGACCAAACATCACAGCTTCAAGCATTTGCTCTTCAGTAAGTTCATGCGCCTCAGATTCTACCATTAATACACCTTCTTGCGTTCCAGCAACAATGAGGTCTAACTTTGATTTTTCCATTTCAGCGTTGGTTGGGTTTAAAACCAGTTTATCATCTATAAGCCCAACTTTAGAAGCCGCTAAAGGGCCATAAAACGGTACACCGGCTAAACTTGTTGCAGCTGATGCAGCTATTAGAGCCAGCGCTGAAGGGTCACTTTCCTTATCATAGCTTAGCAGGGTACAAATTATTTGTACTTCGTTCTTAAATTTAGGATGAAATAGGGGGCGAATAGGACGGTCAATAAGTCTTGAAGTAAGCGTTTCAACCTCGGTTGGTCTTCCTTCTCGTTTGATATATCCCCCTGGGATTTTACCAATAGCATAAGTCTTCTCTTGGTAGTACACAGTCAATGGAAAGAAAGATTGTCCGGGTGCAGCTGACTTAGAGGCAACAACAGTTGCAAGTATGCTTGTGTCACCCATTGTAACCATTACAGATGCATCTGCCTGCCTGGCGTAGCGCCCAGTTTCAATGGAAAGTTCTTGGCCTCCCCAATTAATAGATTTTTTTGTGATATTAAACATTTTTATAAATTCCTAATTGTTGAGGGTGAAAACTTTATTTAATTGCCTAAAAAACAATTAGTGACGAAGCCCTAATTCTTTAATGAGAGACTGATAACGCTCAACGCTGTTATTCTTGATGTACTTAAGAAGGCGACGACGTCTATTAACCATGGCAATAAGCCCACGTTGAGAGTGAAGATCTTTTTTATGAACCTTCATGTGCTCTGTCATATTTTTGATACGCTCAGTCAAGACGGATATCTGCACCTCTGGTGAGCCAGTATCTTTATCATTGATAGCGTGTTTTTTAATGATTTCTTGTTTTGTTTCTTGTGTGATCGACATCAAATATTCCTTTTATTATATGTTAAAAATACGCTTTGGGTACAAAAGTCCGTCTTTGTATAAGGTTAGAGCAATAAGAATTTTTTCTTCATTTAAACATGAAACCATCGTCTCATCTGCAATCTCAGGTAAATTTTTTACTCTGATGGCTTGCCCTTGCCTTAAATGCTTGACCTGATCTTTAGTCACAGTTGTATCCAGGATGTCGTCCAGAACACATTCACAAGCGTATACATGGGGTTTTATATCAACGTTTGCTTCTTGATCAAGAAGTTTTTGCCCAAGAATGCTTCTTTCTAGTGTAAAGCCTCCAACTTCTAATCTTCTTAAGGATGTAATATGTCCATAGCATCCCAGTTCTATACCCATGTCTCTTGCAATACTCCTGACATAAGTTCCTTTGCCACAGGTGATTGTAAAACGTGTATGATTTGGTGTGTGTGCAATAATATTAAGTTTTGAGATGTTAATTTGTCTTGCTGCTAAGTCAACTTCTTCACCACTCCTGATACGATCTGATGATCTTTTGCCTTTAATTTTTAGAGCAGAGTATTTTGGTGGAACTTGTAATATTTCTCCCTTAAAGTCTGATAAGATATTTGTTACTTGTTCTTGGGTTGGCCGTGCTTGACTTGTTGCAATTGCGTCTCCCTCAGCATCATCTGTGGTTGTTTGCTTCCCCCAGGTGACAACAAAATCATATGTTTTTAATCCGAGCTGAGCATATTGAATAAGCTTAGTTGCTTCGCCAATAGCTACTGGTAAAACGCCGCTTGCTAACTGATCTAATGTGCCAGCATGGCCAATTTTCGTCTTTTTAGGCAGATGATTTTTAAGGCGATTAAGCAATCTTGCTGAGGTGATTCCCGCTGGTTTATCAAGAATGACCCACCCTGAAAAGCTATTCATCACTTTTATTTATAGGGCTGTTTGAACTACTATTAGGCGTATCTTGCTTAAGTATAGAATTAATGCGGTCATTCTTATGAAACCTATCGTCAAGAACAAAAATTAATTGAGGAATGTGCTTTAAGTATACTTTTTTTGCTAGAAGTTTGCGTATCTTTGACTTGTTTTCATTGAGGTGATGAATAATTTGCCCTTTATTTTTGCCCGCAAGAGGAAGTAAAAATATTCTTGCCGTTTTTACATCTGTTGACATTTGTGTTTCTGTGATAGTTAAACTAACGCCTTCAAGCATTGGATCAATGGCTGATGGTTCTTGTAAAAGGGTAGCCAAAGATCTTTTTATCTCTTCACCAACTTTTAAACAACGAGGGGATAGACAAACTCTCATAAATCGATACTTTTTTAACAGTTATAACGTTATTGTGTCATAAAACAATTAAGAAAATACTTGCCAATGACCACTCCTGATTTCGTTCGCTCAGAGCTAGCAAAAGCATATCAAATAATTGCCATGTTAGGTTGGGATGACTCAACTTATACACACTTGACTCATCGCCATCCCAACAAGCCACACTTTTTTATACAGCCCTTTGGTCTGTTTTTTGAAGAGGTCACGAAGTTAAATTTGGTTGAGGTTGACTTTTTAGGCAATTCAGTCAATCCATCTGAGTCCGATATCAATAAAACTGGCTACACAATTCACAGCGCAATATATCAAACAAGGCCTGAGATAAATGCTATTTTTCATTTGCATACGCCTGAATCTATAGCAGTTTCTTCAAATCCAAGAGGGATTTTGCCGATTAGCCAGCATGCATACCATTTTCATGATCGAGTTGCTTATTATGATTATGATTCTTTAACGCTCCATCAGGAAACACAAGGACAGGATATAGCAAAAAATCTTGAAGCTGATGTTCCAATTATGGTTTTGCGGAATCATGGAACAATTGTTTGTGGCAAGACCATACAAGAGGCTTTTTTCTACCAATATCATCTACAAAAGGCATGTATTATTCAGTGTATGTTGCCTTCGGCAGGCTATGAAAACCCTATAATGCCGGCACAGAAAGTTTGTGAGCGCGCACAAAGAGATATTCTTGATTTTGAAGAAAATCTGGGACTACGAGATTGGCAGGCGTTTTGCCGTAAATTATCCCGAGAAAAAAGCTTTTAGTTTCTGGTTCTTGAATTTTTTATACCTCATTCCCATCTAAATATTATGACCAGAGGAAATGAGATGAAATTTAAATTGAATCAATGGGTGCATGATCCGATGAACGGTATTGGTTGCGTTAAGTCATTTGAAGTGATGACTATAGATGGTGTGCGCGGTGAGTTCATATTGCTTTCTTTTACACAGCCGAATTTTGTTGCAAGAATTCCAATGGACCGTATCAAGGAGAGGGGAGTGCGTCCTCTTTCTACAAAAGCGGAAATCAAAAGAGCGCTTGAAGTGCTAAAAGTAAAACCAAAATCATATCGTATGTTGTGGAGTCAAAAATCAGCTGTTCATGAAACAAAATTACTTTCTGGAGATTTACAACAAATTGCTGAGGTAGTGAGGGATTTACATAAAGGATATTCTAGCATTGACTCTGATCAATCTTATACAGAATATCAACTGTATCAAAAATCTCTCAATCGTTTGAATCGTGAGATAGAATTGGTTGAAGGTTTAGATGCTCTTGCTGCCGAGAAAAAAATATTGAGCGCTCTCAAAGTTGCATAGTCTGCTTAAATGGGATAAATGAAGTTCTTATAAACATTAAGGACTCCTTAAATGCGTCTAATTCGTAATGCTGTATCTGTCGGAAGCTTTACTGCTTTAAGTAGAATTTTAGGCTTTGTAAGGGAGTGGCTGCAGGCTCATTATATAGGGGCTTCAATAACAACCGATGCTCTTAATTTTGCTATCAGCTTTCCATCTTTTTTCCGTCGAATTTTTGCTGAAGGAGCATTAAACGCATCTTTTGTTCCTATATTTAGTAGTACCTTAGCTGGGGAGGGAGTTGAAGAGGCGCGGAAGTTTGCTGAGTCAGTTTTAAGCTTGCTTGCAGGATTTTTGTCAATCCTTGTCTTGTTAATGATTCTCCAATCAGAGAATATCATTCCATGGATATTGCCAGGATTTAAAAATCAGCCGGAGCGATTATTATTAACAGTTAAGTTTATTAAGATCACATTTCCCTTTTTGTTGTTTATTTCACTCACAGCATTTTTTAGTGGTATGTTAAATTCTGTTGAAAAATTTATTGCTGCTGCCTCCTCACCGGCCATCGGAAATTTAGTTATCATAGCGACATTAATCTCATTATCTGGGTTTGGAAATAACCCAGCAAATGCGCTTGCAATAGGGGTTTTGGGTTGTGGTATAGTTCAATTCTTGTGGGTGTTTATTCCGTCACAAAGATCTGGAGTGCGTCTGAGTCTTAAAATTCCTAGACTTACCCCAAAAGTTAAGACGTTTTTTCGCCGCCTCATGCCAGCTGCATTGGGTGCAAGCGTTGTGCAGATTAACTTAATTGTAGATATGATGCTTTCATCCTATCTGCCAGAAAAGTGCTTCAGCTTTTTAAAATATGCTGACCGTTTCAGCCAGCTACCTATCAGTATAATTGGGACAGCTGTTAGTACAGCATTGCTTCCAATGCTTAGCCGCCAGTTGCGTAATGGTGAATATCAAGAAGCCCACAAAAGTCAGAATCGTTCTATTGAGTTTGTTCTATTCTTTTCTCTGCCCATAATGATTGTATTTATATTTATGGCGCATGAGATTATTTCAGCTTTTTATGTGCATGGTAAGTTTAAAAGTATTTATGTTGATCCCACAGCTAAGACACTGGTTGCTTTTGTTGTTGGACTGCCAGCTTATGTTCTTGTGAAGGTGTTTAGCACCAGCTTTTTTTCTCGTGGAGATACAAGGACCCCTGTGGTTATTGCAGTAATGGCAGTGTTATTAAATTTTGGTCTAAATCTAATTCTTATACAGAAATACCATCAAATAGGTATGGCCATTGCGAGCGCCAGCTCTGCTTTTGTCAATGCAGTACTATTAGGTATTATTTTATATGTTAGAGGATTTTTTAAGTTAGATGATAAGTTAAGACGCTTTTTGCCAAGAGTGATATTAGCAGCAATTGGACTAGTGGCTTATTTGTATATATTAAATCCAGTTATTTTGAAATTTCTGGCGACACATATTAATTATAAATGGATTTCAACCCTATTAGTATTAGGGCTTGCAGGGGTGTTTTATTTATCTTTTTCTTATTTGATAGGTATTTTCACTGTTGGTCGCCTCAAAGAACATTTTTCAGCTAGGGGTAATAGCTGAGACATTACTCTTGGAAAAAACAGTGATTTTAGGGTAATGTCTGCCTAAAGACTTGCCAAATCATATGACAGCTCAAATAAAAAAACTTGCTAATTGCATTCGATTTTTATCAATTGATGCTATTGAGAAAGCTAAATCTGGACATCCTGGGCTGCCAATGGGTATGGCAGATGTCATGACCGTTCTTTACAAAGACTTTTTAAAATACAATCCAAAAGATCCTAAGTGGTTTAACCGAGACCGTTTTGTTTTATCTGCTGGCCATGGCTCAATGATGCTTTATGCCATTTTGTACCTTACTGGATATAAATCAATGACTATTGATCAAATTAAACGCTTTAGGCAGTTGGGGTCTGAAACGCCAGGGCACCCTGAATATAACTTAGATTATGGCATTGAAACAACAACAGGCCCACTTGGACAAGGTGTCGCTAATGCTGTTGGTATTGCGTTTTCTGAACGAATACGGGCAAGTAAATATCCTGATATTATTGATTATGATACCTATGTTTTAGCCGGTGATGGATGTTTGATGGAGGGGATAGCTTTTGAAGCTATTAGTTTTGCTGGTCATCAAAAACTGAGCAAATTAACTCTTTTATTTGATGATAATGGCATAACAATTGATGGAAAGACTGACCTATCTATCAGTGTTGACCATGAAAAACTTTTTGAATCATGTGGGTGGGGGGTTTTGAAAATTGATGGACATAATCCAAAGGAAATTCACAAAGCCCTTTCAGAAGCAAGAAAGCAGAATGAAAAGCCCATGGCTATTTTCTGTAAAACAATCATAGGGTTTGGCGCACCAAATAAATCTGGTACTGAAGCTGTACATGGCAGCCCCCTTGGTAAAGATGAGGCTGGATTAGTTCGTAAAAATTTTAACTGGCCCTATGAACCTTTTGAAATTCCTTCTGATCTTAAACAAGCTTGGGAAGAAATGTCTTTAAGATGTATGGAATCATATACTTCATCTCTTCAGAAACTTAATCAAATCTCTGCGGAGCAAAAAGACCATCTTCAGACGCAAGATAAAAGAGAAATTCATTTGAATTTGGATGTAGATTTCCCCAGTGCAAAGCTTGCTTGCTTAGAAGCCAAAGACATGGCTACCCGTAAGTGCAGTGAAATTGTGTTATCGGATTTGTTTAAAAAAGTCCCAGAGCTTATTGGAGGGTCTGCAGATTTAACGGGGTCCAATAATACTTTGATTAAAGGGATGCAAATCATACAAGCTGATCGGCCAAATGGAAATTATATACATTATGGGATTCGTGAGCATGCTATGGCAGGAATAATGAATGGTCTTGCGCTTGATGGTAGTCTGATTCCTTATGGTGGCACATTTTTGGTTTTTTCTGATTACTGTCGTCCGTCAATTCGTTTATCTGCCTTAATGGGTTTAAAGGTTATTTACGTATTTACGCATGATTCCATTGGGCTTGGCGAAGATGGCCCTACTCACCAGCCAATTGAACAACTAATGAGCTTGAGACTTATTCCAGGCCTTAATGTATTTAGACCGGCTGATTTGGTAGAGACAGCTGAAGCATGGCACTGTGCGCTGCAAGAAAAAGATAAACCCTCGGCTATTGTTTTGAGCAGGCAAAATCTGCCACAAATAAACCACTGGCGCCAAGAAAATAGAACTGTTTCAGGTGCTTACATTATTAGTGGTTCTCTAATTCAAAGTCAGTACACCATAATTGCCACAGGATCTGAGGTTTCACTTGCGCTCGCTGTGCAAGAAAATCTAAAAAAGCTTGGTTTTAAAGGCACTGTTGTTTCTATGCCTTGTGTGAATTATTTTGAGTCTTTAAATAAGCCTGAGAAAGAGAAAATTATTGGTTGTAATGAATTACCAAAATTTGTCATTGAAGCAGGGGTTTCAATCGGATGGACCTCTATTCTTGAACAAAATGTTACAGTATTTGGTGTTGATGATTTTGGCGTTTCTGCACCAAAAGACGATGCCTATTCATACTTTCAGCTCACACCAGAAGATATAACCAAAAAAATATCGAAATCATTAAATAATTAGGAGGAAAAGTGAAAAAACGCATAGCTATTAATGGATTTGGGAGAATAGGCCGACTTGTTTTAAGGGCTTTTTTGGAAAGAGAAAGTGATGACTTTGAAATCGTTGCCATCAACGATCTTGCAAACCCGGAAACATCTGTTCATTTGTTTCGTTATGACTCAGTTCATGGTCCATTCAGGGAGTCTTGCACGTTAAGTGATAACAAAATGATTGTAAAAGGTCAGTCAATAGAGCTTTTATCTGAAAAAGACCCTTCCAATTTACCATGGAAAGAGATGGATATTGACCTAGTAATGGAGTGCTCTGGTTTTTTTACAAAAAAAGAAAAGGCTTATGGCCACATCCAGGCAGGTGCAAAGAGAGTTCTTATTTCTGCTCCTTCTCCGGATGCTGATCAAACAATCGTTTATGGCGTTAATCATCAGATTCTATCAAAAAATGACCAAATTGTTTCAAATGGATCATGCACAACGAACTGTTTAGCGCCAGTTGCAGCTGTTCTGGATAAGTCGATGGGCATCGAATCCGGATATATGACAACGGTGCACGCTTACACAGGTGATCAAAGTCTTATTGATAGAGCGCATAGCGATCTGAGACGGGCAAGAGCCGGGGCACTATCTCTGATACCAACTTCAACGGGTGCTGCAAAAGCTGTTGGCCTTGTTTTGCCTGAATTAAAAGGCAAGCTTGATGGGACGGCTATTCGCGTTCCAACCGCAAATGTTTCGCTTGTGGATTTCACTTTTTATTCAAAGAAAAAAACCACGGTTGATGAAATTAATGGTGAAATGAAAAATGCAGCTAGCCATAAGCTAAAAGGTGTTTTGTCTATTAATGATCGACCTCTTGTATCCTCAGATTTTAACCATGACCCACATAGTTCAATTTTTGATGTTACACAAACACAAGTAGTTAACAATCACTTTTGTCGTGTTTTATCTTGGTATGATAATGAATGGGGATTTTCTAACAGAATGCTAGACACTGCAAATGTTATGCTTTCGTTGTAATAGCTTTAAAAAGCGCCCCTAAACATTAGCGCTTCAGCCATATGGTCTTCATTAATGTTTGGACTTTGGGCTAAATCAGCAATTGTCAATGCAACCTTGATGCTGCGGTAATAAGTCCTTGCGGATAAATGAAACCTTTCTGAGGCTTGGTTGAGCAGATCTTTTGCTGGTTTTGATAGGATATTTTCTTCTTCAATATAGCGGTTTGAGATGCGAACGTTTGTTTCGTAAGGCAAGTTCTGATAGCGTTCTGTTTGTTTTTGTCTGGCAATTTTAACGCGCTCAGCGATTTGTTGACTGGATTCCCCACCATCAAGAGAGCTTAGAGCATGAGGCGTTACACGATCAACAGTCAAGTGCAAATCTATTCGATCTAGAATAGGTCCTGAAAGCCTTTGTTGATAGCTTTGAGCACAGTTTCTGTGCGGCTGGCACTGAGCTTGTGGAGTATTGAAATAACCACATTTACAAGGGTTCATTGCAGCAATTAATTGAAACTTTGCTGGAAAGGTAATGTGTGCATTTGCCCGTGCAATAACGGCTTGACCTGATTCAATTGGCTGCCGGAGTGATTCAAGTGTGTCTCTCGAATACTCTGGAAATTCATCCATGAACAACACACCATGGTGTGCAAGCGAGATTTCACCTGGACGAACTTTGATACCTCCCCCTATTAAAGCAACTTTTGATGCAGAGTGATGAGGATTACGGAATGGTCGCTCTTGTAAAAGTTGTCCTTGCTTAAGGTTGCCTGAAATACTGTGGATACTTGAAATTTCAAGAGATTCATGGGGAGACAAGGGAGGGAGGATTGATATCATTCGTTCGGCTAACATCGATTTACCCGCCCCAGGAGGGCCATTAAGAAGTACGTTGTGTCCACCAGCGGCTGCTATTTCAAGCGCACGTTTTGCAAGTTTTTGGCCTTTCACTTCATTGAAATCAAGACGTGAATGCTTTTTTGTATGTAATTGGGGTAGAGGAGCCAAGATACTTTTCTCACCTTTTAATGTTTGAATTAGTGATGTTAGTGTTGGAGCTGATTGGATCTCTACACCTTCAATCCATTTAGCCTCAGCTGCATTATCAAGCGGGCATATAAGTTTTTTATTATTTTTAAAAGCATGCATTGCAATTGGTAGAACACCTAGTACAGGTCTAATCGACCCATCAAGTTCTAATTCGCCAACAGCAATCGCATCTGAAATCAGCTCTTTATCCAAAACATTTATGGCGGCTAAAAGAGCCAAAGTTATGGGCAGATCGAAATGACTTCCCTCTTTTTGCAGATCTGCTGGCGATAAATTAATTGTTATCTTTTTTGCTGGCAGTGATAAGCCAATTGCATACAAGGCGCTACGAACTCTTTCTCTTGATTCTGTAACAGCTTTATCAGGAAGACCAACGATGTGGACGCCAGGAATACCATTGGCTGCTTGAACCTGTACATCAATAGGTGCAATATCAATTCCTTGAAAAATAGTTGTTTGTATCTTGGCGACCATGATGCGCGTATCCTTTCGTTTGAGTTTTTTCTCACAAACGTCTAGAAGCCCACCCCTGTTAAGTGATTATTCGCCTTGTGTGTTAAGAGTAATATAACTTATTACTTTTTCTACACCTGTGATACTTCGTGCAGCATTTATCACTTCTTGCCTTATTTTTTCATTAGGTGCTTTGCCAAGAATATAAACAACGCCACGGTATACTTCATACGTAAAGTCGTCTTTCATGATGTCTCCCATAACAAGTAACGACCATCCAAATCGCTTTGAGATATAGGTGTCATTTACATAATCAACTGTGGAGCTATCACTCCTACCAACACTTATATGATTGTAAACTTTTGCGACAGATTTAATCTTACGTATAACTTTTTCTGCTGTTTGTTTTTCTTGTTCAGTTTTTACAGAGCAGGCAAGAAGGACACGTCCTTCAAAAATTGTGTAGCACACGTCTCCTAATATTTCGACGTTCTCCTCAAAAAGAGCAAAATCGATTTTGTTGCTTAGGTCAAAGTCACTAACAGATGGATCGACAAGGGAGACACGTCTTGCAGATGAGCACCCTATGAGAGCAAGAAGAATGAAAATATTTAGAATTTTTTTTAAAGAACAACTAGTCATTATCTACTGTGATCACATTTTTCATGTGTTTTATAAGATAGTAACGATTTATTAAAATTACATCAAACCTTATTTGTGTAGGGCATGATATTTGCGTTTGATAAAAATTAGCAGCGTTAATGATTCTTTGAGTTTGTCTGTAGCTCAGAGAAAATGCACTGTCATAGTGTGTCTTTCTATATTTCACCTCAACAAAAAGATATATGTTTTTTTTTCTAGCTATTAAATCGATTTCCCCAAATGGTGTCTTAACCCTATGAGAAACAATTTTGTATCCAAGGCTAGATAAATAAACTCCAGCTACAACTTCTGCAATATATCCTCTGAACCATGGCCAATAATTTTTTTTTGTTTTGCTTGAAAAAATCTTTTTTAATTGTGTGAATGGCATGATTTAATAGCGTTAGAATTTAACGGATAATTATTTTGAAAATACTATTTATCTTAACTTGTTTGCTACCTTTATCCCTTTCCTTTGCTAACGAATTCAAGCAGAAAATTGGCGTCTTGCTTCCATTGACTGGCAAAAATGCAGAAATGGGGCGTTCAGCTCTTAAGGGTATTCAGCTTGCCTATTATAACTTTAGACCATCAATCGATCTTAAAATATATGATTTGGGGGATTCAGACGATAAATTGGAGGCATGCCTCAATCAAATCAATCTTGATATGATTGATTTAGTTATTGGCCCCATTCTCTCTAGCAATATAAAAAAAGCACAAGACTTTTTATTTTTTAAAAAACCCTATTTTTTTACACTGTCTAACAATGAATCTCTGTCATCCTCACATTTTTATAATTTTGGGTTAACGCCGCAGCAGCAAATTTTTTCTCTTTTTTCCACAGGTGTGCTTAATAAAAATGATTTTTCATCTTATAACCTAGTGGTTCCAGATAATGAGTTTGGTACCCAGTGCAGCAATCGAGCTTCAACTGATGAAGTATTGAAGATTCATAAGTTGCGAAACCTGGATCAAGCTAAGCTGCTAAAGTTTGAAGAGACTTTGGATTCAAAGCCGCTTATTCTAATGCTTGGTTGGGGATTAGAAAGCGTGCATATTGCAGCTTATTTAAAAATGTCTAACCCTGACGTCTCGTTAACATTTCTTGGCGGACATGACTTTAAAGATTTAGAAATCAAGAATGACCCTCTCTTAAAAAATGTTGCATACGTTACATTTGCGCCCGAAAAAGTAGAAAAGCTAACAAAGACTTACTTTAGAGAATTTGATGCCCTCCCAACAGTTTTTTCTTTTTATGGATTTGATATTGCCTCAATCTTATTTCTATCCATAAAAAAAGCACACGCAGAGCAAAGTGATTTTTTAGAAGTTTTAGACCAGATACACTATTCAGTAGTAACGGGGAATATTAGATTTGATATAAATAAAGGGTTGGTTGAAAGACTTCTTAGTTTGAAAAAGAAGTGAACTTATTTAAAGAAAACTCCTTCTATACCTGAGAAAATCATCAAGATTCCAAAAATAAAAATACAAAAGGCAGACAGTCGATTAATAACAAGAATAATATCGAGTTCTGATTGCATCTTTAGCTTAGGAGCAATCCACGTTAGCGGAATAAATAATTGTCTATAAGGCCCTTTTAGAATTGTCTGTGGATTCATTTCCTTGCACGTTTTAACAAGCTTAACAACTATGAATGAGAGAATTATCCACCAAATCAAGGCGCCGAAAAAGACACCAATCGCTAAGTAGCCAATTCTATATGTTGTTAGTTGATCGTTTAATACACCAAATTTTCCAAACATAGCTAAAAATAAGAAAGTCGTCATGGGACTTAAGAAGGTCATGATCATTGTTGTCCAACAAGATGTCAGTAAATTACTTTTCCTACTAATTCCTTCACTTTCTAATTGTACAGACGCGCTTTTAATTTTATTAGCAACATATATAAGAAAAAATCCCCCTGTTAGTTCAAACCAATGTAAGTACTCTCTAATCCATTGCTCTACAAAAGATGCACCATAGCCAGCAATAACTGTATAAACAGCATCAGCAATTGATGCTCCCAAGCCAGTAATTATACCAGCAAGAAGACCATTTGCGGATGCTTGTCTAATACAAAAAATCCCAATAGGACCTATGGGAGCTGCAACTAAAAAACCAATAGCTATGCCTATTACTATGTAAGTCGTATATAGATCCATTGTGGAATTAGCTCCTGAGTTTTAGTTAGGGAAGTATAGGCTAGTGATACAAAAGAGAATTAATTCTCTTTTGTATCATATAGATATTATTAGCCAGCAAGTGTTGCTAAAAGAAGAATTGCAACAATATTGATAATCTTAATCATAGGATTGATTGCAGGGCCAGCTGTGTCCTTGTAAGGATCACCAACTGTGTCACCAGTGATAGATGCTTTGTGAGCTTCTGATCCTTTACCACCATGATTACCATCTTCAATGTATTTCTTTGCATTATCCCATGCACCACCACCTGATGTCATGGAGATTGCCACAAAGATTCCTGTCACAATTGTTCCAAGCAACATTGCACCAAGTGCTTCAAATGCTTCTTTATTACCAGCAAAAGGCAGAAGATGAGAAATGACAAAGTAAAGAACTATGGGGGCTAGTATTGGCAAGAGTGATGGAAGAATCATCTCTCTGATGGCAGCCTTAGTCAAAAGATCAACAGCCTTACCATATTCGGGCTTTGTTTCTCCACTCATAATGCCTTTAATTTCTTTAAACTGGCGTCTTACTTCAACAACGACCTGTCCACCGGCTCTACCAACAGCCATCATTCCCATTGCGCCAAAGAGGTATGGAAGCATGCCGCCTAAGAACAAGCCAATTACAACATAAGGGTTTGTTAAGCTAAAGTCTAAACTTAGAGATGGGAAGTAGTGACTAATATCCTGATTATAAGCAGCAAATAAAACAAGAGAAGCAAGAGCCGCTGAGCCAATTGCATATCCTTTGGTTACCGCTTTTGTTGTGTTTCCAACAGCATCTAGGGCGTCTGTGACTTTCCGTACTTCTGAAGGAAGTTCAGACATTTCCGCAATACCGCCTGCATTATCCGTAACAGGGCCATAGGCATCCAAAGCAACAATTATACCAGCAAGAGATAGCATTGTTGTTGCAGCGACTCCAATGCCGTACAAACCACCAATATGTGCTGCAAGTAAAATAGCAACGACGATAACAATAATCGGAAGTGCAGTTGATTCCATTGATATGGCCAGGCCCTGAATAATGTTGGTTGCATGCCCCGTTTCAGATGCTTTCGCAACACTTTTAACTGGTCTATAGCTTGTTGAAGTGTAATATTCTGTAATCCAAACCAGCAGGCCAGTTACCGCAAGGCCTATCAAGCTGCAGTAGGTCATATTCCAGAAATTGATTGAAAGGCCATTTGTTTGTATCCATGCTTGATTGTCAAAGAGCATGTGTGTTGCTCCAAGAATGAAAATAAAAGACAAGACACCGCTAGCAATTAAACCTTTGTAGAGAGCTTGCATAACGTTCTGATTATTCCCTAAACGAACGAAGAAGGTGCCAATAACACTTGCAACAGTACAAGCTCCTCCAATCAATAGAGGGTAAATCATGGCATGCTTCTCAAACACCCCATCAAAAAAGATGGCACCAAGCATCATTGTTGCAACAATTGTAACAACGTAGGTTTCAAATAAATCAGCAGCCATACCAGCACAGTCACCAACATTGTCGCCAACATTGTCGGCAATAACTGCTGGGTTACGTGGGTCGTCTTCAGGGATACCAGCTTCAATCTTACCTACAAGGTCGGCACCAACATCAGCGCCTTTGGTGAAAATCCCACCACCAAGTCGAGCAAATATGGAAATAAGTGAGGCCCCAAAACTTAACCCTACAAGTGCTTCAATAACGTAGCGTGACGTATTTTGTTCAGATAACGCCATGTAGTAAGAAAATACCCCTAATAGAGCAAGTCCAACAACAAGGAAACCAGTTACAGCTCCTGATTGGAATGCAATTGCGAGGGCCTTTGTGATATTTGTTCTTGCTGCTTCAGCTGTTCTGACATTTGCTCTAACTGAAACATTCATGCCAATATATCCTGCAAGCGCTGATAAAACGGCACCAATAGCAAAACCCACTGCAACATGAATGCCTAGTGTAAAATATATGAGTGCTGCAATAACAATTCCCACGAGTGTGATGGCCCGATATTGCCTGTTTAAGTAGGCTGCAGCACCTTCTTGAATTGCCTGGGCAATTTCCTGCATTTTTGGTGTTCCTTGCGGTTGACCTAAAATAGATCTAGAAACAAAAAAGCCGTAGCCTAAAGCAATAATGCCAGAAACTAGAATGATTAGAGATATAGTGTCCATGGGTTCCTCATTATAATTAATAAAATCGACTTTTCACTTCTGACAAATTTTTCAAGTTTCTGCAAGAAAATTTGACTAAATTGATCAATAGGCATCTTGATTATAGTTAATTTTGTGCGAAAGATTCAGGGCGATATTTCCTTGCAATTGAATTTAAGACGCCATTAACAAATACAGTTTCTTTCTGTGAAAAATATGATGATGCAATGTTTACATATTCATTAAGAATAATTTTTGCATGCAGGTCTAAAGAGCTAATAATTTCAAAACATGCGCATTCAAGAATAATTTTAAGCATTACCTCCAGGCGATCAAAATGCCACTCTGGGGGGAGGTTATCCTTTATAAGTTGATGGATTTCCTCTCTGCGAGCCAAGATCCCATAAAATATTTTTTTCAAAAGCTCAATATCTGGGGCAACTAAGTCTTGGTGAGATTTTGTGGGCAAATGATATGCTAAAAATTCATTATAGGCATCGTCGGCTGCGAGCTCTTGGCTATCTTTTAAGTATAGAGCTTGTATTGCTGAGAGGCGTGCAACTGTCTTACCTTTATTTTTCATTTGCGAATCACGCGGGCTTGTGTGGCGCTAATATAATATGAAGAAGCTTTCCATCCGCTTTTAAAGGGAATTCAGCTTTTCCAACTTCTTCTAAATCAGCCTCAAATCTTTTTAGGATTTTTTCACCTAGCTCTTTGTGAGCTATTTCTCGACCACGAAAACGAAGCGTGACTTTAACTTTATTGCCACTTTGAAGAAAACTGTGTGCTTTTTTTAGCTTAACTTGATAGTCATTTTCTCCAGTAACAGGTCTCAATTTAATTTCTTTAACTTCGATAACCTTCTGGTTTTTCTTTGCAGCTGCCTTTTTCTTTTGTAGCTCGTATTTATATTTACCGCTGTCTAAAATTTTGCAAACGGGCGGATCTGCATTAGGAGATATTTCAACAAGGTCTAATCCCAACATTTTGGCTTTTTCAACGCCCTGGGAGATGGACACAACGCCAAGCATTTCTCCATCTTGATTTATCAGCCTAATTCGTTCTGCTTTTATTTGATTGTTCATTCGAGGCCCGCTTGAGGGCTTGGGGGGAGCGAAACGACTAATGATGTCCTCCTGTTGCAGTGATCATATTTTTCCTTTTGTTTTTATTTCATCAACTAGTTTATCGATAGCGAGATCTAAATCAAGGGTTTCAGAGCTTTGTTGACCAAGTTTGCGAACAGAAACTTGTTTATTCTTTTCTTCTCGTGGGCCAAGAACAAAAATATACGGGATTTTTTTGTTGCTGTGTTCTCTGATTTTATAATTGATTTTCTCGTTGCTAAGGTCATGATCGCATTCGATACCAGATTTCCTAAGTTTTTCAACGACTATTTGAGCATAATTATTTAAATTCTTGGTTATAGGTGCTACGACGACTTGTAGAGGAGATAACCACAAAGGGATATGACCGGCATTGTGCTCTAAAAACACACCTATGAAACGCTCTAATGAGCCGAGGATAGCTCGATGGAGCATCACCGGTATTTTCTGGTCTCCGTTTTGATCAATATATTTTGCACCAAGTCTCTCTGGCAAAACAAAATCGAGTTGTAGGGTGCCACATTGCCATGATCTGCCAATGGCATCTCTAATGTAAAATTCAAGTTTTGGGCCGTAGAAAGCACCATCTGCCTCGTTAAGATCATAATCAAGATCAAGCGAGTCAATGGCTCCTTTGAGGGCCTGTTCAGCTTGATCCCAGGTTGCATCTGATCCGGCTCTTTTTTCTGGCCGATCTGCAAACTTAATTTTCACATCATGAAATCCAAGATCTTTATATACATCAAAAAGCAATGTGCAGAATCTAGCAGTTTCAGACTTTATTTGTTCAGGGGTGCAAAAAATATGGGCATCGTCTTGCACCATGGCGCGTACTCGCATCAGTCCATGTAAGGCTCCTGATGGCTCATATCTATGACAACAGCCGAATTCTGCGAGTCTTAAGGGTAAGTCACGATAGCTTTTAATGCCTTTTTTGAACATTTCAACGTGACAAGGGCAGTTCATGGGCTTGAGGGCAAAAACTCTTTCGTCTTCTGTTTGGGTCACAAACATGTTCTCATGATATTTTTCCCAGTGACCAGACTTCTCCCACAGCTTGCGATCAAGTAGCTGTGGCGTGTTGATTTCTGAGTATCCATTTTTTGAAATTTTCTCACGAATAAATTTTTGAAAGTTTAGGTATAGGCTCCAACCTCTCGGATGCCAAAATACAGATCCAGGGGCTTCCTCTTGAAAGTGAAACAGATCCATCTGTTGTCCCAGCTTCCTGTGGTCACGTTTTTCAGCTTCTTCAAGGCACTTAAGATGATTTTTTAGCTCTTTGTCATCTCTCCAGGCAGTTCCATAAATTCGTTGAAGTTGTGGCTTGGTTGAGTCTCCACGCCAATAAGCGCCTGCTAACTTCATTAGCTTAAAAGATTTACCAACTTTCTTTGTTGAAGGAAGGTGCGGCCCTCTACAAAGATCAATAAAATCACCTTGTTGATATATTGAAATTTCTTCACTGCCAGGTAAGTCACGGATAAGTTCAGCTTTGAAAGTTTCACCAATTGACTCAAAGTAATCAATTGCTTTGTCGTGTGACCAAACATGCCGGGTTAGATTTTCGTCACGATCAACTATTTCTGCCATACGTTTTTCAATTATGGGAAAGTCTTCTGGCGTAAATGGTTTTTCTCTATAAAAATCGTAATAGAAACCATTTTCAATAGCTGGCCCTATCGTGACTTGGGTTTCAGGATAGAGTTCTTTCACTGCCTCAGCGAGAATATGAGCAGTGTCATGGCGAATAATTTCAAGAGCTAATTTATGGTCACGTGTAATTATTTCAACTTTTGCATCCTCTTCTATTGCGCGCGTTAAATCCCATTGTTGATCATTAACAAGAACAAACATCGCTTTTTTCGCAAGGCCTGGGCTGATCCCCTGAGCTATTTCAAGCCCTGTAATTCCTGATGGATAAGACCTTTGGCTTTTATCGGGAAAAGTGACTTCTATTTCATTAGTGTTATGCATATTTTAGGTAATATCAATATGGAGACTAAAAAGCAACACAGCTTAATATTTACAGGGGCTAAGCAAAATAATTATTTGATTTTCTCTGAAATAACCTTTGCAATTTGATCGGGATTAGTTGAGTGGTTAAAGTGTGCAATCATTTCGCTTCTTGGAGAAATTAAATAAATGATAGAACTGTGATCTATTAGGTAATCTGTGGTTTGTGATTTCTCGGGATCCACCTTATTAGAGTAAACCCGATATGATTTCTTGGCTTCGTCGATTTGTTTTTGATTGCCAGTCAAAGCAACAAAGTTTTTGTGAAAATTTTCCATATAAATTTTCAGATCTCCTGGTGTGTCACGAGGTGGATCTACGGAAATAAAAATTGGTTGAAGTTTGGAATTTTTACGTCCGAGGTTTTCAAGTGCTATTGTTATGTTTGAGAGAGCTGTAGGGCATATATCAGGGCAATAGCTGTATCCGAAATAAACAAGAAGGTATTTGTTGCCGAAGCTAGAGCTGGTGCGGACAACATTGTTTTGATCAATAAGTTTGAATGATCCAACAATAAGAGGTTTTTCTGTAGATCGGCTCTTGGATTGTGTTTTGTGGGTCGCTACTTGATTGAAGATAAAGACCATTCCAACAACCGCGATCAAAATTAAAAAGATGTGTATTTTTTTCATCGTAAAAGTACGTTCCTAAATAAGCTTTTAAATTGTTCAATGAGTTTGCAATAAGCATAGTGCATTTTTAAAATATGAACCAATTAAAAGCTTCTATTTTAAGGAGTTTCTTTGATAGTATGCTTTAAAAGTTTTAAAAAGTATGTCATTTTTATCTCACAGAATTCAACAAATCAAGCCCTCGGCAACCCTTGCCATAACGCAAAAAGCAAATCAGCTCAGGCTTTCTGGCATTGATATCATTAGCTTGAGCGCTGGAGAGCCAGATTTTAATACGCCGGGTTTTATAAAAAAAGCTGCAGTAGAAGCCCTAGCGAGAGGTGCCTCAAAATACACAAACATTGATGGTATTCCGGAACTAAAGAAAGCTGTTCAAAAAAAATTTAAAAACGAAAATAATCTTGATTATGAATTGAGCGAAGTTCTTGTAACTCCAGGCGTTAAATTTGGCATCTATGCGGCAATGATGGCGACAATTAATCCTGGCGATGAAGTTATCATACCAACTCCTTATTGGCCTTCATATAAAGACATAGTTGTGGTTGCTGGCGGTGTTCCGGTTGAAGTTTTTTGCCCAAGTTTCAAATTAACTCCTGACCTTTTAGATAAAGCCTTAACAGATAAAACAAAGTGGCTTATGCTGAATTCCCCAAGCAACCCATGTGGTGCTATTTATTCAGCTGACGAATATCAACAGCTTGCCAACATACTTTCAAAACACCCAAAAGTTCATGTGATGTCTGATGAGATTTATGAACATTTAAATTATGGTGAAAGTCAATTTGTCAGCTTTGCAGAGGCTGCGCCGCAATTAAAAAGCAGAACTCTGACTTTAAATGGAATTTCTAAAGCATATGCTATGACAGGGTGGCGAATAGGTTATGCAGCCGGGCCAGAGGCCTTGATCAAAGCTATGAGCAAGTTGCAATCTCAGAGCACATCTAATCCAACAACCGTAAGTCAATATGCTGCTTTAGAAGCGCTCACAGGTCCACAAGACTGTCTTGTGTCATTCAGAGAAGCCTATGGGGCAAGACGAGGTTTAATGATGGAAATGTTAAATGGTATTGATGGAGTTTTGTGTCCAGAGCCTGAAGGTGCATTTTACATGTTTCCAGATGTAAGTAAATTAATTGGATTAAGAACACCTCAGAGCAAAGTACTAACTTCAGATTTTGATATTTGTGAATATTTTATTGAAGAAGCGCGTGTGGCAACTGTGCCTGGATCTTCATTTGGACAGCCAGGTCATTTAAGGCTATCTTTTGCTACCAGTGAGGAAAATATCAAAAAAGCTTTAGAGAGAATAAAACAAGCAGTTGAAAAATTAGTGAATTGATGTCTTCTGAGTTTTCACTTTGTACAAAGAAAAATGAAACTCCTCAGCACTTGAGGTCGCTTAATAGCCCGCAACGTGAAGCTGTCGAGTATTTAGATGGCCCACTTCTTATTTTGGCTGGTGCGGGTACTGGCAAAACCCGAGTTTTGGTCCATCGCATCAATCACATTTTTTTTGAAGGGAAGGCCTGGCCTTCTGAGGTTTTAGCTGTGACTTTTACGAATAAGGCAGCCAGTGAAATGCGCACGCGTGTTACAGATCATTCTGGACAAATGGCCTCTGGTTTGTGGCTTGGGACTTTTCATTCTATAAGCGCAAAAATTTTGAGGCGACATGCAAAGTTGCTGGGTTACTCTGAGAGATTTAATATCATTGATACGGATGATCAACTTAGGTTGATTCGCCAAATACTAAAAGATACTAACCAAGCGCACAGTAAAGAACTTTGTAAACAGTTTTTGGGATTTATTGAAAGTTGGAAAGATAGAGGATTGGTTCCTGAGAAAGTCACCTTAAGTCATTTAATAAGTGAGGTGCATGAACAAGCGTTAGATATCTATAAAATCTATCAGCAAAGATTATTGGCTCTTGATGCAATGGATTTTGGTGATTTGATTCTTAATAATCTTGTGCTTTTTCAAAGATATACTGATGTATTGAAAGACTACCAAGAGCGCTTTAAATATATCTTGGTTGATGAATACCAAGATACCAACGTTGCTCAATATCTTTGGGTTAGTATTCTCGCTCAAAAACATCGAAATCTGTGTTGTGTCGGTGATGATGATCAATCTATTTATGGGTGGCGCGGTGCTGAAGTTGCTAATATTTTAAGGTTTGAAAAAGATTTTCAGGGCGCAAAAGTCATTAGGCTTGAGCAAAATTATAGATCTACGCACCACATACTCTCTGCTGCTTCGGCGCTTATTGCCAAAAACCAACAAAGACTTGGAAAAACGCTTTGGACTGATGAAAGAGAGGGAGAAAAAGTTCATGTAAAAAGTACCTGGGATGCCCGGGAAGAAGCAAGGTGGATTGCGGAAGAAATAGAAAACCTTCAAAGGCAAAAGATTGATTTATCATCTATTGCAATTCTTGTCAGAGCGGGATTCCAAACCAGGGAATTTGAGGAATGCTTTTTACAAATGGGGATCGCACATCGAATAATCGGTGGATTTAGGTTTTACGAGCGCCAAGAAATTAGAGATGTGCTCGCGTACCTAAGGCTTATAGCGCATGACAAAGATGGACTAGCTTTTGAGCGAATTATCAATGTGCCAAAAAGAGGAATAGGCACTGCGACATTACAGAAAATCCATCTATTTTCCAGAGAAAAAAACTGTTCTTTTTCTGATGCCGCCAGAGTGTTACTTGAAGAGGGGCAGCTTAAAGGAAAAGGAGCAGAGAAGTTAAAAGAATTTTTTACCCAACTTGATAAGTGGCGTGACTTTTCTTCGAATAATACACTGCCTGATCTTGTTTCGCATGTTGTTAAATCCTCAGGCTATATGGACTATTGGAATAAGCAAAACACCCTCGAATCTCGCGGTAGAACGGAGAATGTCCAAGAGTTAGTGCGAGCTGTTAAAGACTATGAAACATTAGAGGAGTTCCTTGAGCATGTAAGCCTGGTTATGGAAAATACACAAGGATTTGATAAAAGTAATGTGACTATCATGACTATCCATAGTGCCAAAGGATTAGAATTTGATTACGTTTTTTTAGCTGGTTGGGAAGAAGGCGTGTTTCCATCTGAAAGAAGTCGCCAGGCTAATGATCTAGAAGAAGAGAGGCGATTGGCATATGTTGGGTTAACGCGTGCCCGAAAAAAAGCATTTATATCTTTTGCGTTGAATAGATATTTTTTTGGGCAGTGGAGTTCGAATCCTCCGTCTAGATTTATTAGAGATTTACCCCAAGAAAATATCATAGAACTTCCTTCATCATTCCAAAGACTAAAAGGTGATATGCCTACTATAACGCCTACTTCTCATAAAAAATTTTCTGTTGGCGAAAGAGTATTTCATATTAAATTTGGTTATGGATATGTTACCTATATTTCTGGCGAACAAGTTGATGTTACTTTTGAGCATACAGGTCCAAAAAAAATCCTTGAAGGCTTTTTAAAAAAAACAAACTAGAGATATTATTGTGCAATTAGAACCGTGTTTATCAGATCGAATTTGGTCACTGCTTATCAGTGCCAATTCGGAGCAGGTTGATTTTTACCAATCAGCATTGGAAGACCTTGATGTGTCTTTTTATTGGCCGCATGATCATGAAGGAGAAAATCTCCAACTTGAAATTATGATAACGCCAGAGGTTCAACATGCTGACGCTCAACAAATCAGGGGTCTTATACAAGAAAAACTGGCAATATTTGATCTGTCATATGATGAAATTAGTTTGAAAGAGTTACCTTCTAAAGATTGGCTCTTGGAAAATCGAAAGCAATTTCCGCCAATCATTTGTGATCGTTTTTTTATTTATCCAAGTTTTTACAATGAAAAGCTTCCTAATGATAAAATCAACATTGAGCTAAATGCAGCAATGGCTTTTGGTAGTGGAGAGCATGAAACGACTAAGGGATGTTTGCATGGTCTTTCACGTCTCCAAGAAAAGTACTCTTTTGCTAATATCTTAGATCTTGGATGTGGATCGGGCATTTTAGCTATTGCCGCATCAAAGTTATGGCCAAGCTCAAGTATTACTGCTGCCGATTTTGATCATTTTGCCGTTAAAACAACGCAGGAAAATGCAATCACGAACAAGACTTCTAATATTCAATCGATTTTTTCCGATGGCTTTGTTCAAATTAACACCAGAGAATTTGATTTGATTATTGCAAATATTCTGGCTGGTCCATTAATAGAACTTGCAAGCCAAATGTATACGCATTGTTCAAAAAATGGGGTTGTTGTTTTGTCGGGTCTTTTGAACTGGCAGGAAAAGGAAGTAAGAAAAGCATATGAATCCGTTGGTTTTCAGTTGTGTGATAACTTCGTGGTTGGAGAGTGGGCGACACTTGTTTTTGAAAAAAGCAATATAGATGCATAATTCAAAATTAACTGATCTTAGAAGGTTGATGATCCAACAGAAGATAGATGTTCTTCTTGTTCCAATGGCTGATAAGTTTCAAAATGAATATTTACCTGAGGACCAAAAAAGGATTCAGTGGCTAACAGGTTTTTCAGGTTCGGCTGGATATGTCATCGTAACGCATCAAAAGTCTGCTCTCTTTGTTGATAGCCGTTACATAACGCAAGCTAAACAGCAAGTATCCCCCGGGGATTTTCAAGTAACCTTGTTAAAAGAAAATGCAATCAGAACATGGTTACAAAAGAATTTAAAAGAAGGTGATAAAATTGGCTTTGATCCATGGCTACACTCATGTGCTGAAATAAGGGGTTTTAAGCAGATTGTAAAAAATAATCATTTTACTTTAGTGTCTTTGGCTGAAAACTTGATAGACAAAATTTGGGTGGACAAGCCTGAAACAACCAAAAGAAAAGCATATGATCTTAGTGAGGCTGAGTCGGGATGTAATGTGCCTCAAAAAATAAACATACTAATAGAGGTTTTGAAGGCAAAAAAAATTAATATACCTGCGCTTATTTGTGATGTGACAGCCAGTAATTGGCTTTTAAATATGCGCGGTTATGATTTGGAATATACCCCGGTTTTTTTTAATTACACGTTTTTAAATCCATCTGGCAGGTTGGTGGTTTTCACATTTATTGAACAAATCCCTAAGGATATTTTGAATACATTTTCTGAAATGGTTATATTTAAAGATTGGTCTGAATTCGATTCTTATATTCAATCTTGTGATAATTTATATTTGCCTTTGGCTCATGTGCCTGAAGCTGTTCGAGAAATATGTGAAAGATATGGCGTTTCTTACCAGTTAGGTGAAGATTTCTACAGCCTGCCTAAAGCCAGAAAAAATGCTGTGGAAGTGAGCAATATGAGAGAATGTCATATTGCTGATGGATTGGCTGTAACACGCTTTATACATTATATAAAAAAGCATTACCTACAAGAAGTGATCACAGAATCTTCTGCTTCAGAAGTTCTTGAACAGTTCAGGAAAAAGTCACCAGAGTATCTGTGTCCAAGTTTTAGAACAATTTCAGCTGTAGGTGCTAATGCTGCTCTTCCTCATTATAGTTTTTTAGAGGAAGATAATGTGATTTTAGAAGGAAATAACGTTTATTTGTTTGATTCAGGAGGGCAATATACTAATGGAACAACAGATATAACTCGTACTCTTTTCTTAGGCGAGTCACCCTCAAAAAATTTAAAAAAAAGATATACCTTGGTTTTAAAGGGGCATATTGCCCTGGCTCAAGCGGAGTTCCCGAAAGATGTTTCGGGCATTAATCTTGATATTTTAGCCCGGCAATTTTTATGGCAAGAAGGTCTTGATTACGGCCATGGAACGGGCCATGGTGTTGGATATAGGCTTAATGTACATGAAGGGCCTGTCTCAATCAGTCCAAGATCGCGATCCCAGCCACCTATAGAAGAGGGAATGATCTTTAGCAACGAGCCTGGATATTACAAAGAAAATAATTATGGGATAAGGCTTGAAAATATGATGGTTGTGAAAAAAAGTGAATCTAACCAAAATTTTTTATCTTTTGAAACACTCTCTCTTGCGCCTTTTGAAAGATCTTTAATTGATAATGCTCTTCTTCAATCACATGAAAAAGAGTGGTTGAATGACTACCACAAGAAAGTTTTTGAAGCCCATAAGAGCTTTTTAGATGAAAATGAACGCGCGTGGCTTCAAGGGGCGACTGAGAAAATCTTCTAAATAAAAAGCTACTATAATGTTTGAAGATACTTTTCAGCATCCAAAGCAGCCATGCATCCTTGGCCGGCTGCTGTCACGGCCTGTCTATATACTTTGTCTTGTACATCGCCCGCAGCATATACACCAGGGATTGCCGTTTCTGTTGACCCTGGTTTAACGATTAAGTAGCCGGTTTCATCCATCTCAAGAATTCCTTTAAATAGATCTGTTTGTGGTGTGTGTCCTATTGCGACAAAAACACCATCTACTGCAACTGTTTGCATTTCGTTCGTTTTGACATTTTTAAGTTTAACGCCCGTTACTTTTTTAGGGTTCTCATCACCAATAATCTCATCAACGACATGATCCCAAATAACAGATATATTTTCATGAGATAAAAGGCGTTCTGTCAGCATTTTCTCGGCTCTCAGTTGATCTCGGCGATGGACAAGAGTTACGTGGGAGGCGTGATTTGTCATGTATAGGGCTTCTTCAACAGCTGAGTTACCTCCACCAACAATCATCACTTTTTGATTTCTAAAGAAAAAGCCATCACACGTTGCACAAGCTGAAACACCAAAGCCTTGGAACTTTTTTTCTGAGGGGATATCAAGCCATTTCGCTTTTGCGCCAGTTGAAATAATCACAGTATCTGCAGTGTATGATTTGCCACCATCGGTTTCTACCGTAAATGGGCGCTTTGAGAAATCAACTTTGCTAACAAGGTCATTCATAACCTTTGTTCCCACATTTTCTGCTTGTTTGCGCATCTGCTCCATCAACCAAGGCCCTTGGATAGTTGATTCAAAACCAGGAAAATTCTCAACATCAGTTGTAATCATTAACTGTCCACCAGGCTCATAACCAGCAATTTGCAATGGTTTTAGCCCTGCGCGTGCGGCATATATTGCGGCTGTGTAGCCAGCTGGGCCGCTGCCAATGATAATCATTTTTTCATGCTGTTTATTTTCCATGGATGTCTCCTTAATTCATTAAAAACATAGGATAATCATAATCAGATGTCTAGATTAAGCGTATGTTGAGAATTAGATTTTCATTATTATGGGGAAACGTGATAAATATGTTGTGAGTTTCAATGGAGAAGTCGGTGACAAATATTCAAAATCAAATAGATGCTTTAATAAAAAACAATGACGTTGTTTTGTTTATGAAAGGGAATAAAGATTTCCCACAATGTGGTTTTTCAAGTGTTGTCGCACAAATTTTGCAAAGAATGGATGTCGAGTTTAAAGATGTAAATGTTTTGGAAGATATGGATCTGCGTGAAGGAATTAAGGTTTATAGTGATTGGCCAACGATCCCCCAACTTTATGTAAAGGGTGAGTTTATTGGCGGATGTGACATTGTCAGAGAACTATACGAATCTGGAGAGCTAAAAGAAATTTTTGGAACAATTAGCCGATAAATGAGAATAAAATAATGACAGAAGATGTTTTACCCCAAAATCAAAGAGAAATACGTTTAGCTAAAGCACATAATCTTAAAAAGTCTGGCATTGAACCGTATGTGTCACGGTTCAAAAAATCGCATAGCTTGGAGCAGCTACAGAATATTTATTCGGACCTAGCTAGCGAACAGTCTACATCAGATGTCGTATCAGTTGTTGGGCGTGTTATGGCTATACGAAATAGTGGGATGTTTATAGTTTTGCAGGATAGTGAAAGTCATATTCAAATATTTTCGCACAAAAAAAACCTTTCTGAAGATGAGTTAGAGTTCATCAAAGATCTTGATCTTGGTGACTGGATTGGTGTGCAGGGAATTATCAGAAGAACTCCGAGGGGTGAGTTAACTGTTAATTCAACAAAGGTAACTCTTTTATCAAAGGCTTTGCAAACGCTTCCAGATAAGTATCATGGCTTAACTGATGTCGAAACGCGTTACCGCCAGCGATATTTAGATCTTATTGCTAATGAAGAAACTCGAAATCGCCTTCGGTCTCGCTCAACCTTAATACAAAAACTACGTCAAAAATTGTTTGAGAAAGATTTCATTGAGGTCGAAACGCCCATGCTGCATTCAATAGCGGGTGGGGCCGCTGCAAAACCTTTTTGCACGCATCACAATGCATTACATGCTGATATGTTTTTACGTATAGCTCCTGAATTACATTTAAAAAGATTAATTATTGGCGGTTTGTCAGAGCGTATTTTTGAAATTAATCGATGCTTTAGAAACGAAGGTTTGTCTCCTCGGCATAACCCAGAGTTTACAACTTTGGAATTATATCAGGCTTATGCAAACTTTGAAGATATGATGGATCTTACAGAAGAATTGGTTTCTTGGCTTGCACAGGAGGTGTGCGGCTCGACAACGGTGACTTATGGCAAAGAAGAATTAAACTTTGGTGCCCCATGGCGTAGGGTTTCCATGGCTGAGCTAGTTAAAAATAAGACAGGTATTGATTTTTTAGAGCTCAGAGATGACCAAGAAGCTCAGAAAGTTGTTGAGGCAAAGGGTTTTAATGTAAGCAAAGAAGATACATGGGGTATTCTTTTAGCGAGACTATTTGAAGATGAAGTTGAGTCAGATTTGATTCAGCCAACCCACGTTACTCATTTCCCGATTGACGTTTCTCCGCTGGCAAAAAAGTGCCTAAATGATCAGCGCTTAACCGAAAGATTTGAAACATACGTTAATGGTTGGGAGATTGCTAATGCATTCTCTGAGTTGACAGACCCTGTAGATCAAAGAAAACGTTTTGAAGAGCAAATGCTAAAAAAAACAGGGGGAGATGAAGAGGCGCACCCGATGGATGAAGATTTTATCAAAGCTTTAGAGTATGGAATGCCGCCCACGGGAGGGCTTGGGATTGGTATCGATAGACTTGTTATGCTTTTAACAAATGCATCAAGCATCCGAGATGTGATTGCCTTCCCGACAATGAAAAATCTGAATAAGTAGAGGGTATCAATGAACCGTAGAACAAAAATTGTTACCACTATTGGGCCAGCTTCATGTTCTAAGGAAATAATTGAAAAATTTTTTGACCTAGGTGTGAATGTTTTTCGATTAAACTTTTCACATGGAAAGCACGAAATACATTCAAATGTTGTTGATATTATTCGTAAAATTGAGTCTGAGAAAAAAAGACATGTAGCAATTCTGGCTGATCTCCAAGGGCCCAAACTAAGAATAGGCAAGCTAGAGTCTTCATCAATAAATTTGGTGGCGAATCAAAAAATATCTTTAGATTTAAAGTCTGAAATTGGCAATACTCAGCGAATTCCTTTTCCTCATCCTGAAGTTATGGAAAGTTTAGAAATTGGACATAGGTTGCTTTTAGATGATGGGAAAATTGAGCTTAAGGTTGTCGATGTCTCTCAAAGTTCCCTCACTGCAATTGTTGTTGTGCCTGGAAAGATATCTGATAATAAAGGTGTTAATATCCCAGATACCAGTCTAAAAAGATCTCCACTTACTAAAAAAGATTTAGATGACATTGAGTTTATTAAAAAGCTTGATGTGGATTACATTGCCCAATCATTTGTGCAATCAGCATTGGATGTTAAATCCTTGAAGGCACTAGTTGGGGATCAATTCAAAATAGTGGCAAAAATTGAAAAGCCCCAAGCTCTTCAAGATATTGATGAAATAATTAAAGTTGCAGATGCTATAATGGTAGCGCGCGGTGACCTTGGCGTTGAAATGGACCTTGCTTACGTTCCTGTTGCTCAGAAAACTCTTATCGCAAAAGCGCGTGCAAATTTTAAGCCGGTGATTGTTGCGACTCAAATGCTTGAATCTATGATTAGCGCATCTTCTCCAACACGGGCAGAAGTTTCAGATGTTGCTAATGCGGTTTTTGATGGTGCTGATGCAGTTATGCTGTCAGCTGAGTCAGCGGCTGGAGCTTATCCGTGTGAGTCTGTGACTATTATGGATAAAATCATAAAAGAAACTGAATCAAGTCAACATCATAAAGTTGAAAGAGATTTTATTAGATGTGAGAGTATTACACCATCCGAGGCTATTGCAGCTGCTGCATATCAACTTGCTGAAAACTTTCAGGCCTGTGCTGTTGTTTGTTCAACAATAACTGGTGCAACTGCAATGAGAGTGTCTCATTTTAGAGGTTATGTTCCAATTTACGCGATGACGCCAAATTTAAAAACTGCTCGAAGCCTTTCATTGGTATGGGGTGTAACTTCATACGTTTGCAGTGAATATGACCAATTCGACCATTTAATTAAAGCAGTTAACACTTTTATATTAAGTAATCACATCGCACAAAAAGGTGAAAAAGCTATTATCACAGGTGGAAATCCTGTTGGGAGAGTTGGCCAGACAGATTTGATTCAAGTGCTTGAAGTTGGTTCATAATACATGCAAAAAACAGGAAAACTTGATTGGCTTTATGGTGTGCATGCTTGTTTGAGTGCTTTAAGGAATATTGATAGAGAGTGTTTTGAACTATATCTAGACGCTAAATTTTCCGATCAAAGCCTGATTGATGCAGCAAAAAAGCGTAATGTAAAAATTCACGAAGTTGATTTTAAGCTCTTTAAGAAAAAACTTCCTATTGGTGCAATCCATCAAGGTGTAGCATTAAGTGTTAAACCTTTACCATACTTTAGTTTGCAGGATATTTTTATCAAGTCTCCGCAGAAAAGTCTTTTGTGCGTTTTAGATCAAATAACTGATCCTCAAAATTTAGGGGCAATCATAAGATCTGCAGCGGCATTTGGTGTAGATGCTTTAATTTTGCCAAAACATCAATCCGTGCCCATAACCAGTACTGTCGCCAAAGCTGCTTCTGGCGCTCTAGAATTTGTTCCTGTTTGTTATGTGAATAATCTTACAACGGCTTTAGAGACTTTAAAAAAAAATGACTACTGGATTTATGGCCTTGATGAATCCGGAGATACTATTGACAATACAGATTTGCCAGAAAAAGTTGCAGTGATTATCGGGGCTGAGGGAGCTGGAATGCGCCGCCTGACAAAAGAAAACTGTGATTATCATGTACGCATTGCTACTTCTTCTAAGTTTACTACCCTAAATGCATCTAATGCTGCTGCGATAGCCCTACATCAATGCTTTTTAAAAATGGGCTTGGCTGATGTTTGATCTGTTGTTTTATTTACTAAGTTTTTTATTGGGATCCCTACCCACTGGATTTCTACTAGTAAAACTATTTTATGAAAAAGATATCCGCTTGCAGGGCTCTGGTAATATTGGTGCTACAAACGTTTGGCGAAACTACGGACCTTTTTTAGGAGGGTCAACCTTTTTGATCGATGCACTTAAGTCAATGATTGCAATTTATTTGATTGGAGCAGTTTCCCATAACAATAGCTGTTCATTCTTGTTTCTAGTTGGCTCAATGGCTTTACTGGGGCACATATTTAGTCCATGGCTTAACTTTAAAGGAGGAAAAGGGATTGCAACTTTTTTTGGGTTGATGCTAGCCTGGAATCAAATTGTTTTTATTGGAATGGCAATAACTTGGGGAAGTGTTTATCTTCTTACTCGCCAGTCTTTTATAGCAGGTCTTATAACGACATTATTTGCTTGTATTTCTGCAATTGTTTTTTGCCTAACATTACTTGTAACCTTAACCTCTTTAGCTTTACTACTCATTATATTTTGGCGCCATGAGCAAAACATTACAAACTATTTTAGGGCCAAGTCTTGACAAAATTACCCGAAAATTTATATGCGCTTGCAGTCAGTCAAACACCTAAAGTTGGTCCTATAACTTATCTATCATTGATTAGTAGTTGTGGATCGGCCATAAAAGCATATGAATATATACTTGATGATCCTAAATATAAAATTAAACCAAACTTGGGTGAAGCAGAAAGGAAAATTGAAAAAGCCCTAAAACAAGGTGTTACAATTCTTAGCTTAGGTGATCCAAAGTATCCTCAGACTCTTGCTGATATAAAGGACCCACCTCCAGTCTTATTTGTAAAGGGCAATCTTGCTCTTTTAGAGCGCCCTAATACAGCCATTGTTGGTGCCAGATATGCATCTATCGCTGGTCAAAAAATCGCCTATTCAATTGCAAAACATTTAAGTGGGTCAGGTTTTACCATAGTCTCTGGTTTTGCGCGTGGCATAGATTTAGCTGCACATAAAGGTGCACAAGAAAATGGCTCAATTGCCGTTTTTGCAGGAGGTATAGATCAGATTTTTCCTTTGGAACATGCTCCATATGTTTCTAAGTTCCTTGAAACAGGTCTCATCGTCAGTGAGATGCCTATAGGTCATAAGCCTATTCAGCAAAATTTCCCAAGGCGTAATCGTATTATTTCGGGTTTATCAAGAATGGTGATTGTTATTGAAGCTGCAAGCCAATCGGGATCGTTGCTAACAGCAACTTATGCTCTTGAACAGGGAAGAGAAGTCGCTGCTGTCCCGGGATGCCCATTAGATCCAAGATGTAAAGGCAGTAATAAGCTTTTGAAAGATGGTGCTCATTTTATTGAGAATGCATGGGATGTGATGGGCTTGTTATCATCAAACCTAGGTATTTCAAAACAAGCAGAGAAAAAAGATGTAGGTGAGTCAAAGTTGATGCATAGCAATAATGATCTTGAAGGAGCCATTACATCTTTGCTAGGTTACAGTCCTGTTGATTTAAATGAATTAATAAACCAGTTACCAGCTCAACCTGATGAAGTTCTTCGTGAATTAAGTAAGCTAGAGTTATCTGGAAAAGTTGTTAGAGGCAGAGGAAACGAAGTTTCATTAAAGCCTGTGGAATAGAATTAAGGAGCTATTAGATAGATGAAGTTAGTTATAGTTGAGTCTCCAGCTAAGGCAAAAACAATTGAAAAATATTTAGGGTCAGGCTTTAAAGTTCTTGCATCATACGGTCATATCCGTGACTTGCCCTCAAAAGTGGGTTCTGTGGATCCCGATAAAAACTTTGAAATGGTTTGGGAAGATTCACCCTCTGCTACAAAAGCAATGCGTGAAATTATTCAAGCAGTTAAAAAGTCTAGTGCTTTATATCTTGCGTCGGATCCTGACCGAGAAGGAGAGGCAATTGCTTGGCATGTTCTTGAGACCTTGAAGAAAAAAAAATTACTCGATGGCGTTGAAATTCATCGTGTGGCTTTTAACCAAATTACCAAAAAGGCAGTTTTAGAAGCGATAGAGAATCCTCGAAAAATCAATCAAGAATTAGTTGATGCTTATCTTGCTAGGCGGGCGTTGGATTACTTGGTTGGCTTTAATTTATCTCCTGTTCTTTGGCGCAAGCTTCCAGGGAGCAAGTCAGCAGGACGGGTGCAGTCGGTTGCGCTCAGATTGATAACATCACGCGAAGCAGAAATTGAAGATTTCAATCCACAGGAATACTGGTCAATTACAGCTGATTGTAAGACAGAGGTTCCCGAATTTTTCCAAGCAAGAATTATTCATGCCTATAACGAGAAAATTGAAAAGCTCACTATTGAAAATCAAGAGCAGGCAGATAAAATTGTTGCTGGGATCAAGGGCAAATCTTTTACTGTAAAGTCTGTCGAAAAGAAGCAGGTTAAAAGATCTCCCCAACCGCCATTTACAACGTCTACATTGCAACAAGAGTCTGTACGTAAACTCAGCATGTCCTCAAGTAATACAATGCGTACGGCCCAAAAACTATATGAAGGCATCAATATAGGTGGCGAAACAGTAGGTTTAATTACTTACATGAGAACAGATAGCATTGAAATGGCTGCAGAAGCTGTTCAGGCTTGTCGTGGGCAAATCTCTAATCAATTTGGCTCTGAATACCTCCCTGATAAAACAAGAGTTTTTAAATCAAAAGTTAAAAACGCACAAGAGGCACATGAATCTATACGGCCAACAGATTTTTCTAGAACGCCAGAGTCAATGAAGCCTTACCTTGATGCTCAGCAACTTAAGTTTTACTCATTAATATGGAAGAGGGCTATTGCCTCTCAAATGAAGGATGCACAAAAAGAGCAAATGGCTGTAGATATCGTTTCAAATGATGCAAATTTTATTCTCCGTGCCAATGGCTCAAGACTCCTCTTTGATGGGTTTTTAAAAGTTTATGAAGAAGGTTCGGATCATGAACAAGAAAAAGAAAATCAATTACCTAATCTGAAAGAACAACAACAAATACTAATAGATAAGATTCATCCTAAACAGCACTTCACGCAACCACCTCCTCGTTATACCGAGGCATCATTGGTTAAAAAGCTTGAAGAAATAGGTATCGGTAGGCCCTCTACGTATGCGACGATTATTTCTGTTTTGCAGAGTAGAGAGTATGTTGTTCTTAAAAACAAGCAGTTTATTCCTGAAGAAAGGGGGAGGTTGGTCTCAACTTTTCTAGAACACTTTTTTAAACAGTATGTTGAGTACGACTTTACAGCCCAACTTGAAAATGAATTGGATGCCATATCAACAGGTCAAGAAAACTGGATAAAAGTTTTAGAAAAATTTTGGGTTCATTTTCACAAAATTGTTGACGAAACAAAGGGACTCAAAAACTCTACTGTTCTTGATGTTTTAGATGCTGAGCTTACAAAGCATTTTTTCCCTGATGGGGAAAGAAACTGTCCTAAATGCAAAAAAGGTAAACTGCACCTCAAGGTTGGGAAATATGGAGCCTTTGTAGGCTGTGAAGAATACCCTGAATGTGATTTTATTCGTAAAGATGAGTTGGTAGAAACTAATGCTGATGATGATCAAAAAGAACAAAGAACAAATGAAGAGTATCCCAAGATTCTTGGAAAAAATGAATCTGATGAAGATATTTCCCTTAGAAAAGGGCCGTATGGTTTTTATTTGCAAGTAGATAAGCCACAAGGATCAAAAGATAAATCAAAACCAAAAAGAGCGGGTCTACCAAAAGGCATGAAGCCTGATGAGGTTAGTCTAGAAACTGCTCTAAATTTATTAAGCCTTCCCAAGGTTATAGGGCAATTTCCAGGCACAAATGAAGATATTATGGTGGGAATTGGCCGTTATGGTCCATTCGTTAAATATCAAAACAAGTTTTATTCTTTGAAAGATATGTCTATTCTTTCAGTGGACATTCCTTATGCGGTAGCTTTAATTGAAAAAAACAGAAAAAAATAAATCTTACAAACCTAGGAAAAAAAATCCTGGGTTATGGTCTTCAAAAGACAAAAATAACAGTACTTTAAAAAAACAAGTTGCTGATCGACTGCCCAAGAGTAATCTAAGCGACAAAAATAGCTGTATTGATGAATTGTTCGGAATGGTTTTTCCACAAGACAAACGTGCCATTTTTTATTCAGTAGAGAGGTCAGATAGAAACACCTATTTAGTCTCTAAAAAAAATTTAGATCAACTAACTTTTAAAAAGCCCTCTTTTGTGAAAGCGCGTTTATGCAAGGTTCAAGAAGAAACAGTTGAGATCATTAAAATCTACGGGGACGAGAAGCACCTATATGACTTTATTATAGAACAGGCAAATCTAAGAAATCATTTTAAGAAAGAAATATTAGAGACATTAAAAAAAGAAAAAGTTCCGTCTTTAGGTAAACGCAAAGATCTAAGAAAAACCCCTTTTGTTACAATTGATGGAGTTGATGCAAAAGATTTTGATGATGCTGTTTATGCAAACCTAAATCCAGATGGTACTTGGCAACTCATGGTTGCTATTGCTGATGTCACCCATTATCTAAAACAGTCTAGTGACTTAGACAAGGAAGCGTTGCAAAGAGGGAATTCTATTTATTTTCCCGGCTTTGTTATTCCAATGTTACCTGAAAAACTATCAAATGATTTATGTTCTTTGAAGCCAAACGTGGATAGGGCAGTTTTGGTTTGTGAAATGAGACTGAACAACAAAGGTGAAAAAATACAACATAGCTTCTATTCAGCTTTAATACATTCCCATGCGCGATTAACTTATGATCAAGTAGAGAGTTACATGGATGGTAAAATCTCAGTGAAGACACGGGTCAAAAAACCAGTTCAGAACCTTGTTAATTTATATGAGTTATTGATAAAGCAACGAGAAATAAGAGGGCCATTAGAATTAGAAAGCACAGAATTAATTTTTGATTTTAATCAGAGCGGTGAAGTTTGTGCAGTTAAAAACGCACCTCAGTTACAAAGCCAAAAACTTATTGAGGAAATGATGGTTTTGGCAAATAGATGTGCTGCTGAAACACTGACAGAAGCTCAGCTTAAAGTTCCCTATCGCATTCATGAGATGCCTGTAGCAGAAAAAATACATGATCTCAAACAACAATTAAAATTTTATCAATTAAAAACAGGCGCTCTGACAACCCCAGAGGGCTTTAATAAGATAATTGAGTCAATGAGCAATCATCCTATGCGGTCTACAATCATGGATTTATGTTTGCGTACTCAGTCCAAAGCCATATATGATCCTGAAAATAAAGGGCATTTTGGGCTCAATTTGAAACACTATTGTCATTTTACCTCTCCAATTCGACGGTATGCAGACGTGCTTGTTCATAGAGCTATATATGCTGTTATTCAGGGTAAAACCAATAAATTTAAGTCAGATTACCTTGATATGTCAGATATATGTTATGAACTAAGTGAGCTGGAGAGAAAAGCTACAAGAGTTGAGAGGGAAGTTAATGATCGCCTCGTTGCATTTTTCTATGCAAATAACATAGGCAGTGTATTTAAATCTGTGATTAGTGGTATTTCTGGAGCAGGGATTTTTGTTACTGTGCCAGATCCAGAGATAAGTGGCTTGATCGTCATGGAAAACCTATCAGATGACTATTATATCCTCAAGAACAACCCTGTTCACCTTAAAGGCAGAAGGCGCGGTAAAGTGTATCGAATTGGCCAGTCAATTGAAGTTGTTCTTGAAAGTGTTGATCTTGCTAAAGGAAGACTCAATTTTTCTATCAAGTCTCAAGGTAGCTTGCGTACGAAAAATAAAGAGAAAAAACCTTTTATCAGAAAAGCTAGAAGAACATCTAAGCTTAACTAATATTTGATGCAAACTGTTCATGAATCTTAGTAATCACATCATCTTTAATAACAACATCATATTTCTTTTTAAGGTAGTCTAAATAGGATTTTACGTAATTTTGATTCACAAAAGAATTGATGCCTTCATTTAACAGCTTCATTTCTTTAGGGTTTTCTTCTAATGGCCAAATTTTGTCAACAATCACAACTTTAGCGCCAGATGGAGTGTTTATTGACATTGCCTGATTTTTTTTAAGCTTTGATAAAAGGATAAGTTGTTCAGAAGTTAAACCTAGTTTTTTACTTGTCTCAGAGAGATTGTTTTTTTTGATTTTTTCGAGATCACGTGCTTTGTTTTTTGTGAAGGTCCCAGAATTGATGGCGCTAGCCACTTCTTCGGCTCTTTGCTGTATACTTTTGATTTGCTGCTCATTTAGATACTTTTCTTCAACTCTTTTTGCGATTTTTTCGAAAGGCGGGGCGTGCTTGGGCGTTATTTTTGTAATTTCAAAAGCATAAGCGTTTTTATTTTCATCATAGTAAATTTGACCATCTTCGCCCACATTTTGGCGAAATATTCGGATAGCTTTATCAACCCCAAATTCAGCTTTGAGTTGTGCAAATGTTTGGTTTTTAGATGATGTAAAAGTTACATATTTTGGTGATTTTTTGGCTATTTCACTAAAAGACTCACCAGATGCAATTCGATCATCTATTTCCTGGGCCCTAAGTTTCTTTTGCTTATTGATTTTTTCGGCAGCTAATATTTGTTTGATTTGTTTTTCAACTTGCTTAAGTTTTTTAGTTTTAGAGGGAAGTATTTTTTTAACCCAATAAATTTTTTGTGTGTCTTCATTTTTAATTGGTTCAGAAAAGGTATTTTCTTTTAGCTCAAATACCATTGATCCGGTGGGCTCTTCAATCATTGTCCGTGAGACAGTGCCAAGTGTAATAAAGTTATCAGTCATTTCCCTCAGCTCTTGTTCCATTGGTGTTGCTTGATCCTTTGCAATTGATAAAACAGCAACTTCTCTTTGTTCAGGTAGAGTGAACTGCTTGATGTTATTTTGGTAATACTCATCAATTTCTTGCTCTGTCACATTAACGTCAGGTTTTTTTATTTTAAGCATATTAAAGGTTCTTTGCTCAGGAATTTCAAACTGTGTGAGGTTGTTCGCATAATACTCTTTTAGCTGTTCTGTTGAGACAGATTTTGGTTTTTTAATATCGCTGTTTGAAAGGGTCATCACAGATAGGTCTCTTTTGGTCAGCTGACTTTGTGATAATATTTTGAGCAGGTTTTGAGGTAGTGAGATCCCTGAAAAAAGAGCTAAGATAAGTTGATTTCTAACAAGCTCTTTTGCGACTTTGCTTAAAAAGAACTTCTCATTCTGATTTGTTCTCTGCAGATATTGTTTGATTTGCTGTGGTTGAAAGTCTGGAACGCTTCTTAAGTAACTCTTTAAAACCACCTCGGGTACTGTCAGGTTTAACTTTTCTGATTCTAGTGTTAGCAAAGTTGTGTTGACTTCATCTTCAATGATTTTTTTTATCAGTTTTTTAGTGAAGACTAGAGATGGATCAATATTCGATGGAATTTCAGCCAGGTATCTTTTTAGAGTATTTTCAATTTGACTCTGCCTAATTTTGATGGATCCAATTTCAGCAATAGCTGGGCTCTTCTCGCCAGAAGCAAGGTATGATTGGATGCCAGTAAACATGAAGGCAACTAAGATTAGTCCAATAACAATTTTAGCTAAAAAAGTATTTTTCTTTCTGTAGTTTTCTTGACTGTAATTTTCCTGGTTAGCCATATTTCCTCTTAACACTTTGGATGAATTTAATTTATTGTAACCCATAATATCTATCACAGGAATTACATGAGTTCTACGCCAAAAAAATATATCGTTGCTAATTGGAAAATGAATAACCCCAAGGAGTCAATAGATTGCTACTTTAAGTCTTTAATAGCATCTGAAATCAGCGAGGTGATAATTTGCCCATCGTTTGTTTTTCTCAAAGAAGCATCAACTATTTGCCGTGAAGGTGCTAAGATTGGCGCACAACAATGTTCAAGTTTTTCTCAGGGAGCTTATACCGGGCAAGTCTCTGCATCAATGCTCGCTCAAGTGGGCGTGCAATATTGTTTAGTAGGTCACTCAGAACAGAGGCAACATAACAAGTCAAATGATCTCTTGGCATGTGTCGACAATTTGAATAAAGAAAATATTGTGCCCATTTTTTGTGTTGGAGAGACGAAGGATGAATATGATAAAGGGCGGTCTCTTGAAGTGATAGGAGAGCAAATGCAAGGCTTAAATTTTGAGTGCGATATAATTATAGCTTATGAACCCATATGGTCTATTGGTACTGGCATTATTCCATCTGTGGAAAGTGTTGATACTGTAGCCTCATTTATAAAATCAAAAAACAATTTTAGGCCTGTATTATATGGAGGTTCTGTGAATGCAGGAAACGCAGCTTCTTTTTCAGGTGTGAAAAATATTGATGGTCTTTTAATAGGAGGAGCCTCTCTGTCATCCTCAACTTTAAACGAAATCTCAAACAGATATCTAAAAGCGTCTAATTAGTGTTGTATTGCGAGCATTAACTAGGTTAAAAATCATTAAACATTTAGAGCTATTGTGATTATGAAATTACTTATTAGGATACGCGGCTATCTTTTTGCAGGGCTGGTCTTTTCAGTGCCTACTGCCTTAACCTTCTATCTTGTATATTGGATGACAATAACAATTGATAGATTGGTAAGGTCAATTTTTCCTGCCCAAATCACCTGGATAGACCAGCTATTTTTGATTCCTGGCGTAGGTGTGCTCGCTTCGATATTTACACTAGTCTTGCTTGGGTTCCTTTTACAGAATGTTGTCGGGCATTATGTTGTTTCCAAGTGGGAGTATTTGTTTTCAAAGTTGCCACTTGTTCGCACAATTTTTTTGACAATTAAGCAAGTTATGGATGCTTTTTTCGGCAAAAATGCGATGTCATTCAGAGAGGTCGCCCTTGTGGAATATCCAAGAAAAGGAATTTGGGCATTGTGCTTTGTAACTGGAACAACCCAGGGGGAAGTGCAGGAAAAAACATCTGACGATGTGATTAATGTCTTTCTACCAACCACGCCAAATCCAACTTCTGGATTTTTGTTATTTGTTCCACGTCAAGATTTGCACATATTGGATATGAGTGTTGAGGAGGGAATTAAAATGATTATTTCTGCAGGGATTATAACGCCACCGTATATCAGGAAACCTAAAAGCATTGAAGAGATTTAATTTTTAAAACACATTAATTGTTGTTGAAACTATTTTTGAAAAAAAGCATCATTACGGAAAAAATATTTATGCAAATATCAATTTTAAAAGAAATACAACTTAATGAAAACCGCGTTGCTTTGTCGCCAGATATGGTGAAGAAATGGGTTGGTCAAGGGGTTGAAATTTTTGTCGAAAAAAGTGCAGGGCTTAAGTCGGGATTCTCTGATGAATCTTATAAAAGTGTTGGCGCTCACATTTGTCAATCTGCCAAAGAGGCATATAATAAAGCAGATATTGTTTTAAAGGTTCAAAAGCCAACCTCTGATGAGATCGATTTGATACCAGAAAAAGTAACCATTATAGCTAATTTTAACCACGATTTTGATGATAAATATATAGCTCAATTAACCACAAAAGCGCTTAATGTATTCGCTCTTGAGCGGGTTCCAAGAATAACAAGGGCGCAAACAATGGATATTTTATCATCGCAAAGCAACCTTGCTGGCTATCGGGCGGTTATCGTTGGTGTTCAAGCTATGTCACGTGTTTTGCCTATGATGATGACCGCTGCAGGAACTGTTATGCCTGCTAAGGTTCTCGTCATTGGCGCGGGTGTTGCTGGCTTGCAAGCAATCGCAACAGCCAAAAGACTTGGGGCTGTAGTGTCAGCCTTTGATGTTCGCCCTGTTGCTAAGGAGCAAGTAGAGAGCCTTGGGGCAAAATTTATCGAAGTTGATGAAAGTGAATCGGCAGAAACCGCAGGTGGATATGCTAAGGAAATGTCCGATGAGTATAAGGCAAAGCAAGCCGCACTTTTGAAAGAAGCTTTGAAAAAGTCAAATTTAGTAATCACCACAGCGTTGATTCCTGGAAGGCCCGCACCTAAAATCATAACAAAAGATATGGTTGATGAAATGCCTTTACAGTCTGTTATCATTGATATGGCGGCTGAAAAAGGTGGGAACTGTGAGTTAACAAAGTCTGACAGTACCGTTGTTCATAAAGGCGTTAAAATATTAGGGCCAACCAACTTAGCTTCTGAATTATCGGATAATGCAAGCCTGCTTTTTGCCAAAAATATTTCTTCCTTTTTAGAGTTGATGGTTTCTCAAGAAGAAGGAAGTGTTAAATTCAACCCTAATAAAGATGATGAAATTATTAAAGCAACTTGTTTCATGCGTGATGGCAAATTACAAACTTTGAAAGAATCCCCTAAGTGAGGTTTTATGGAATTTAGCTCTATTTTAACAATATTTATTCTGGCCTGTTTCGTTGGCTATTACGTGGTTTGGAGTGTGACTCCGGCTTTGCACTCTCCTCTTATGGCTGTAACGAATGCCATTTCGAGTGTTATTATTGTTGGTGCCATAATCGCAGCAGGCGATGCAAACTCAATCTATGCTAAGTGGTTTGGCTTCTTTGGGGTTGTTTTAGCCGCAATAAATATTTTTGGTGGATTTGTTGTTACGCAAAGAATGCTCTCAATGTTTAAGAAAAAGAAATAGTTAAGGAAAACCCGTGTCAGATTTAACATCATACTTATATTTAATAGCCTCTCTTTTTTTCATTCTCTCACTAAGAGGTTTGTCGTCCCCGACTTCTGCTAGATGGGGAAATTTTTATGGCATTGCAGGTATGACGATTGCCGTTTTAACAACCGTGTTTAGTCAAAAAGTATTGAGTTATGAATTAATTATCGCGGGGCTTGTGGTTGGTGGATTAATTGGAACTTTTATTGCTAGATCAATAGCCATGACTGCGTTACCACAACTTGTTGCCGCATTTCATAGTTTGGTTGGTTTAGCTGCAGTTATGGTTGCAGCTGCTGCATATTATAATCCCGCATCCTTTGATATTGGCATTCAAGGCCACATACACATGTCTGCTCTTGTGGAAATGGGTTTGGGTACAGCTATTGGGGCTATTACGTTTACAGGATCTATTGTTGCTTTTCTGAAATTGCAAGGGATTCTATCTGGCAAGCCGCTCAGGTTTGCTGGTCAGCACATGTTAAATCTGCTCATTTTAGTGTCAATTATTGCCTTGCTTACTCTTTTCGCAATCAATCAAGCTGAGTCAGCCTTTTGGATGATTGTTGCTTTGTCTTTTTTGCTTGGGTTTATGTTGATCTTGCCAATTGGTGGTGCAGATATGCCAGTGATTGTTTCAATGTTGAATTCTTATTCAGGTTGGGCTGCATGTGGAATTGGATTCACTCTACACAATCCTTTGCTCATTGTAACGGGCGCGCTTGTAGGTGCCTCTGGTGCGATTCTGAGTTACATTATGTGTAAAGGTATGAACCGCTCAATTCTCAATGTTATCCTTGGTGGCTTTGGATCTCAATCTAATACATCTTCATCAGGTGCTGGCGATGAAGAGAAACCTGTTAAGGCAGGTAGCGCTGAAGATGCAGCTTTTTTAATGCAAAATGCTGAGTCCGTTATCATTGTCCCTGGATATGGAATGGCCGTTGCTCAGGCGCAGCATGCCTTAAAAGAGATGGTGTCTCTTTTAAAAGACAAAGGGGTGCGCGTTAGATTTGCTATTCATCCTGTGGCCGGTCGTATGCCTGGGCATATGAATGTACTTCTTGCTGAGGCTAATATTCCCTATGAAGATGTTCTTGAGCTTGATGAAATTAATAACGACTTTTCCTCAACCGATGTTGCTTTTGTGATAGGGGCAAATGATGTAACGAATCCGGCAGCCAAAACAGATCCAGACAGCCCAATATATGGCATGCCAATCCTTGATGTTATGGACAGCAAAACAGTTCTTTTTGTAAAAAGATCTATGTCGCCTGGTTATGCCGGCGTTCAAAATGAGCTTTTCTTTAGAGATAACACAATGATGCTGTTTGGTGATGCAAAGAAAATGTGTGAATCAATTGTGAAGTCAATTCACTAGAGGGATCTGACTTTTTTGTGTTACCATTATTTAATTTTTAATTAGGAGGTAACTATGTCATCTAACAAATTAGATTTGTTAAAAAAATCATTAGCTAATGTTTATGGTCTTTACTTAAAAACACAAAACTATCACTGGAATGTTAAAGGATCTGACTTTTATCAGCTGCATATTTTTCTAGAAGGTCAATATAAAGATCTTGCTGAAACCGTGGATGATTTAGCCGAAAGAGTTGTGACTTTGGGAGAGAAGGCTCCAGGTAGTTTTCGTGATTTCCAGAGCCTTATGACAATTGATGAGGCGCCGGCAGATACCTTGTCAGCTGATAAAATGATCAATGATTTGCTCTTAAGCTATCAAACAACTGTTGAATGTCTAAGGACTATCTTGCCTTTTTGTGCAGAAGATGATGATGCTGGAACAGAGGACCTTGTTAGTTCGATTATAGGTGATCTGGAAAAGAAAGCCTGGATGTTGAAAGCTCATATTTCTTGAGATAGGACTCTGAAGTAAAATTTTGTTTTTTAGCTTTAAGATTAACTCTTGCGAACTAAATTTCCTTCCGCTATAAACAACTAAAATTATACGTGGCATATGAAAAAAGATATCCATCCTAAATACCACACCGTAAAAGTTATTATGACTGATGGTGAAGAGTATGAAACAAGATCAACCTGGGGAAAAGAGGGTGACGTTATTCGCCTTGAAATTGACCCAAAAACGCATCCTGCATGGACAGGTGTTCACCGTTTGGTTGATTCCGGGGGACAACTTGCCAAATTTAATAAGCGTTTTAACGTAAACTTTGATTCATAATTTTATAACGAAAGGCTGACAAGAGTGGAAATTTCTGTAAGAGACAATAATATTGAGCAAGCTCTAAGAATTTTAAAGAAGAAACTTCAGAGAGAGGGCGTGTTCCGTGAAATGAAGCTCCGTCGTCAATATGAAAAGCCATCCGAGAGAAAAGCTCGTGAAAAGTCAGAAGCTATTCGTCGCCTTCGTAAACTAGCTAGAAGACGCATGCGATAAACTAAGACAGGTCACTTGGGTATGTTAAATCCCAAATAAAATATGACCTGTTTAATTTTTCGACAAAATTATTAAACTTTAACTTCCTTCGTTGTCTCCCTTATTGGTGCTGGCATTTTTATTAGGGTCAATCCTATAAATCCTAAGGCAATAATAACCAAGATTCCTAAAAATATTTTCTTCATTATATTCTCCATTTTAACTAAATATTTTATACACCATTATATGTTGTGCTTAACTTTTTGTGCTTTGATATACATCTGCCAAAAGCCGAGCGCGCTCAAAGCAGCTGTTTCTGAGCGTAAAATGTTTAATCCAAGTGAGACAGGCTGCACAAATGGAAAGCTCTCTAGTAATATAGATTCTTCTGTTGTTAAGCCGCCTTCAGGCCCAACTAAAAAAGCGGGATCTTGAATAAACTTATTGACGAGCGTCTGAGCCAATGGTTGTGAACCAGTTCGTTCTTTACACATCAAAATTGTTTTATTGATAGGCCAGTTATTCAGAAGATCAGGCAGTGTTTGTAAAGGGTTTATGCGGGCCAATGAAATGCGTTCACATTGCTCTGTTGCCTCGATGACGTGTTTTGTTGCACGTTCCAAGTTGAAAGTGCGGTACTGAGTTCTGTCAGTTAAAATGGGATACAAGTCTGTTACGCCAAGCTCAATAGACTTTTCTATTAAAAAATGCATTCTTTCTTTTCTAAGTGGGCAGAAAATTAAAGATAGAGAAACTTCATTGACAGCATCTCTGAGGGGCTCATCAATGATGATCCTACAGCTTTTCTTGCTAATACTTTCAACTTTTGCTAAATGCTCTCCCTTTTCGGGATTAAAGACACGAAGCTTTTCTTCGGGTTTCATTCTTAAAACAACTGTCAGATAATGCGCGCTTTCATCGCTAAGGTCTATGATATGCCCTTGGCTAATTTCTTCTTTAAGATACAATCTTGGCAAATTAGTGTATTTAGACATTTAGATTTTCATTTAAATAAGTTTGAACACAAAGTTATTATACATATAAGGTACAGGAAATGCTAAGTTTTTTCGATTTTCAAGCAATGAAATCCCGATTTTTGGTTTATGTGCAGCTGGGTAGATACGATAAGCCTACCGGGGCTTTTCTATTATATTTGCCTTGTTGCTGGGGCCTTGCGCTTACATCTTTTACAACGATTGAAATTTCCCTTTATATGAAGTTCCTACTTGGCAGTTTTTTGATGAGAGGAGCTGGATGCACCATTAATGATTTTTTTGACAGAAGCTTTGACAATCTTGTTGAACGGACAAAATCCAGGCCCATAGCTTCTGGTAAAGTAAAACCAAGAGATGCTTTAATCTTTCTTTGTTTTCAGCTTTTAGTCTCTTTTTTAATCCTTCTTACATTCAAACCCAAAACAATTTTAATTTCTCTTAGTATAACGCCCTTTATATTTTTATACCCACTCGCTAAAAGAGTAACTGCTTTTCCACAGGTTATGCTTGGCATTATTTTTAACTGGGGTGTGCTTGTCTCAAGTATTGAAGTGACAGGAAAGGTCTCACAAGCGGCTTTAATTGTTTATCTTATTGGTGTTATTTGGACTGTATTTTACGATACGATCTATGCCTTTCAAGATATGGAAGACGATAGAAAAATAGGCGTTAATTCACTAACGTTTGTGATATTTGATTATAAAAAAATATTTTTTCTTTTTTTATTGAGCCTCATGACCATTTTATGGGTTTGGGTTGGCTGTCTAAGCGGCGCAGGCCTAGTATTTTATATAATTGTTCTCGTTACACTGACATTACTGGCTAAACATGTTATAAAATTGAACCTAGGAAATAAAAAACTGTGTGGCGAGTTTTTCAAAATGGCGCCTTTATATGGAACTCTTTTTTATTTCTTAATGTTATGGAGTTAAGATGAGGATATATTTTTTACTATTGTTAATAGCTCTTGCAAGCTGTGGAAAAAAATCTGGCGTAGTAGCGCCAGAAGATGTCCCTGAGACCTATCCACGTTCTTATCCTTTTGATAATGAAACAAAGATTGATTCTTGAAAAAAAATTCTAATCGAAGTAATGTCTGACCCACAAATATTATAGGCAATATGATGAAATCCTTAATTAAGTTAACAACCCTTTCGCTTTTGATTGCAATAAGTGCTAACGCAGAGAGCAATACAAAAGTTGCCAACAGCGTAGATCAGAAGAAAGGTAATCAGATTAATACGGACTGGTTTAAAAAACCTCAGGCAAGAGTAAAAGGTAAACTTATGTTTATTGCTGGCGCAAACTCAGCAAAGAAACGTGATAGCCGCATTGATCAAGCAAGCTTTTCAACCAAAGGTGACTTTGGACTAAGCATTTTTGCTGATGGGCTTAACAACGACAGCTATGGTGCTGATATCGTTTTTGATTTGCGTCGTGAAAAGAGAAGTTCACCTGATTTTATTCGCGCTGCATATGCTTATTACAACACAGAAGATTACGGTACAATCAAGGTTGGTGAGATGGAAGGTGCGCTAGAGCAAACCATTCTGGACGGTCGTGATATCATGGGTGCAACAGGTGGATTTGGTGGAGAGCTGTTTACTTTTGCAACACCGAGTACTGGAACATTATCTTACTATCAACATGCTGGATACGATAAGTATGCAACAAAGCTTTTATATCAAACACCAACAATCAATGGCTTCCAATTCGTTGCAAGCTTTACACCCCACTCGCAGCTTTTAGGGTCTCGTAGCCGCGGAGCTAATGAAGATAATAACACTGGCTTTGCAGGGGGGGTTAACTCTAAGAATGTTATGGTTCGCCGTGTTATTGAAGGAGTTGCATCTTATGGATTTAACACTAATGGCACAGACGTAAATCTATACCTTGGTGGATCGGTTGCCGATTCGAGCACAAGAAATGTTGCTGGCGCAAGTGCTGAAAATGTACGTTCGGCAAAATCATTCTTAGCCGGCCTTCTTGTTGACTTTGGCGACATACAGTTTGGTGCTGGGTACATGAACAACGGCAAATCACTTGTTCGTAAAGATTTGTCAGAAACCTATGGTGATGCAGTAAATGCGGCAGTCAGTTACGCGCTTGGTCGTCATTATGTCGCCGCGGGTCATATGGCATCTTGGCGAAAAGTTGAGGGTGGAAAAGCTAAGGCTAACATCAGCTCTGTAACCTATGAATACAAAGCTGCACCAGGGCTAACACTTTTCAGTGAAGTTAACTATTTCAATACACGTAACACATCGCAATATTACAATGCTGCTGGAAACGCAACGCAAACGACACGCGGTAATAACAAACGCATATTCCCTGGCGGAATTCGTGAGAACAATAAAGGCGCTGTGGTTCTTTTTGGTACAGCGATTCGTTACTAAAGGATATATTTATTGGACGGCTCAGATAAGGCAGCCACTTAATGATTTAAGCCCAAGCAGAACTATTTGGGCTTTTTTTTAACCATCGTTTGAAACGTTGGTATATCTTTTTTGCTTTATCGTTATAAAGCTGACGGTAAATATAATGAATGCTGAGCCAAAAAGGAGAGCAGAGGTTGGATAAATAGATCCTGTATGCCGGTATATAAACTCTGCATAAAATGGTGTTGGGCCATTTCCTACTGCTTGACCCAGAAAGAAAGGGATAGCAAAACCTGTAAAGCGATAATTCACAGGGTAAAGTTCATGAGAGAGCAATATTGCTGGTGGGATAACAATTGATGTTGAGAAGGCGATAAGCAAGCGGTTAATAAGGTGAAATTCAGGAATCGTTACGTTAAGCCCCACAAGAAAAAAGATGCCTGAAATGCAGAATGAGAAAGCGGATATTCTTAGCAAGGTTTCTTTTTTCATAAACGTTACAAGCCAAAAAAAGAAAACAACAAATAAGCCGCAAACAGCCATTGAAATTGTGGAATATAGAAGACTTGTTGATTTGCTGCCTTCAATGTGTTTTGCGATCCAGATATTGGTATAATAAAAAGGTGTTAGCATACACAGGCCAAAGCAAAACACACAAAACATAGCAATTGGATAGTTCTTTAAACATTGAATAAGGGGAATATTTAATCCTTCTTTCTTCTTGGGCTTGTTTTTCTGGTGGTTGGTCCATTCAATAGACTCGGTTAAATGGTGGCGTAAAAGCAGAACGCTGATCCCAAGGGCAGAGACGATGAAATAAGGAATTTTCCACCCCCAGCTTACAATTTCACAGGTTATAAAAACATAACTGAGACCTGTTCCCAAAAGGGCGCCAAAAAAACCAAGGGATATGAGAATCCCCATATTCAGATTGCGTTTTTCGGAGGTGCTTTCACCCACCAAAACAATACGACCTGCAAAGGCTCCGCTGCCACCAAGCCCTTGAAAAACCCTTACAATGATTAAGGCGATGGAAGCAGTAATGCCTATTTGTTTATAGCTTGGGATCAGGGGGATAACGATCGAGGGGATAATGCTAATTAAATAAGCGATGATTAAAGCCGGCCGTCGGCCAAAATGATCACCAATCCAAGAGAAGATAAAAGCCCCAAAAGGCGCTAAAAATAACCCAGAAGAAATAGCAATATAAGCGCCATAGTGATTAAGCCAACTATCAGCATTATGAGAAAAAAAGTAACTGGCTGTAAATGCGCCTACAAAGGTGAAGATCGAACTTTCAAAATTTTCAAAAACATGACCCAGCAATGAAATAATGACATTTTTCTGGTCTTTAGAAAGTTTGTATTTAGAGGTGGAACGATACACAGTCATGATTATTTATATTCATACTTTAAGATGGCATAAAGCTTAAAGTAGAAAGTTGATCAAAAAAAACCCCCAGAGTTGGGGGTGATTTTTTTAATTGGTTTGGTAGAATTATTTGTCTTCACCATCATCTTCTTCTTCAGGTTCCTCAGAAGCGGTGGCGGCTAATCTTGCAGCCATTGCTGCTCTTTCTGAATGAACTTTTTCTAAAATGCTTCCTCTATCAGCATCAGAGTTTGATGGATCATGTTCTTCCGCAAATCTTAGTGCTGGATCAGCTCCTAGGACCAATTTCCCTACGTGTATAAGAGCATTTAATTCAGCTGTAAGAGCTCTTAACCCATCAACCCTTGCAGTTGATCCAAACATTCCATTATTAGCCAAAACTTTTTGTAAAGCGTTTTGGCAGTTTCCTAACACCCTATCAAATTCTGATGGCTGGCCTTCTGCTGGTGAGATGAAAAACCCTCTCAGTTGGGCAGCGCTTGCGCGAGCACTTAGCTGTTGTCCTTCCTCTTTGGATAAAAGCATTTTATCTAGCTTTACTGAAACCATTGCCTCTAGTTCTTGCTCTTTTTGCGATACTAAGAGGTTAAGAATATCTATCATTACCCTTAAATTATCAATGCTTCCAGCAGGTTTAAAGTCATCAGTTTGTGCTGGTTGGCTTGGATCCCGCGTGAGTTGTAAAACCGCAGCAGCCAATTGCTGTGTTAATTCTGCATAAGCCGCGGTCTTTTTTCTTTCTTTTTCCAAAAGAGTGGCTAAATTTTCTTTTTCTCTGACATATTTTCCTGCATTTACACGTAAAGTATCTACATTTTTACGTAATTCATCATCGTTGAATTTATGCCCAAATTTGCGGACTAAACTGGCAAGGCCTTCAATTTGTTTACCAGGATTTTCATCAACAAGTGTAGCTGCAGTAGAAACTAACACAGTTTGTTGACGTTTTGTTTGCTCCTGCAATTTTTTTAGTCTGGCCTTGTTTTTATTCAATTCATCCTCTGCAGCTGCTAACCTTTGTTGCAATGATACGTTTTGGCCAACAAGCATGCTTGCCGTTTCCGCTGTCACAGCAGAGCCGACTGTATACATTGTCCTAGCTGTTAAATTTGTGGCTGCAACAGAGGCAGTTCTTCCAGAGGCGGGAACTGTAGACCCTATTGGCGAAGAAGGAGCTTCTTCTACCTGTGCACGAAGAGCGCCTAGAGTGCTTAATTTTAAAGGTGCCTCACCATCTTCCACTGGCTGACCCTGTTGACCGTTATGAGCAGATAGAGCAGACCTTTCAGGCGAAGAGGGGGCAGATCTTGATAGTCTGCTTTCTTCAGGTTCAGGAGTATTTTCATCTCCTGGGCCAGCATGACCTGTTGAGGCAATTAGTAAGCCTAAAAGAAGGGCTTTGTTTTTTAATTTAGTGTTCATTTTCATCTCCATGATTAATTTTTTTAAATATTTTTATGCTGTTATATTTTCTGAGCCTAAGGCTTGTAGTTGCATTGCGCTTGGTTTTCTCGCTGTTGCTGGTCTAGCTGAGTTCTTTGGTCTTAGTGGGCTGCTTGGTGGGCTGCTTGGAGGTGATTTTGTAATCGCTGGGATTGTTCTTGTGGCCCCATACGAAGATTTGCCTTGAAGAGTCAAATGGGCAGGCGGAGGTGAAGCAAGCTCATCTAATGAACCAAAGCTATCGTTTGAACCAAAGCTATCGTTAAGACCCTGGGCTTCACCGCTATCATTAAGATCAAAAACAGATGGCTGAATTTCTGATAATTCTGCAGACGCAGGTCGTTCTGCTTCAGGCAATTCCTTAGGACTTGCGGGAGCCTTATCTCCATCTTCACTCAAACTTTCTAAATCAAAAACAGATGTGTCCGCGCTTCCAGAAGGATCTGATCTAATCGAAGATGCTGCAGGACTTTTTGGTTTGTTTGCTAACAGTGCTTTTCCCTTAGCAAGTTGGGCCAGAAGATCAACTTCTGTTGTGACTGTATGTCCAATTGGAGGAAGATGAGAACTCAATACTGTAGTAACGAGTCCTTCTAATGCTTTCTCACTTAAATGCGACAAACCATATATCTCATTTAGGGATTTTTTGACATATGGTCGCATGATCGTTGACATTTGGACAAGAGTTCCGCCATCTTCAACAAAATATTGAGCTGCTCTACGGAAAATTTTATCAGAGTCAGTTATGTCTGCCATTCTGCCTGCTAATAGTGAATTTTCTGTTTCTCTAAGCTTGACTTGCTCTCTAAGCAGGTCATTCATTCTTTGGGCTTCTCTTAATGCCTGATCTTTCCGCGCGAGTTCTTCATCCTTACGTGCATAATAATCTTTGAGCCACGCAATGTTTTCACGCGTTTGTTTTAGCATTTCATCAGGATTTGGCAGACTATCAAAATCTATCGTGAGTGATTTTGTGTCAAACGTGATTAGCGCTAGCGTTGTTAAAATAAGAATAGACTTTGACTGTCTAAGTATGTTCATCGATAACCCCTTAAGTTAATTTACTTATTGTTAATTATTGTAGTCAGTACTTGTATTTGAAATGGTTAATGAATGTCAACTAAAATGTTAAAAAATATTTTTAGTTGAAATTATTGTTATTTTTCAATCTATTACATGCCATTTAAGTAAATCTTGTTTAAATAAAGTACCCCCTTGTTGCCAAGGGGGTAGGTTAGGTAGGAGGTATAAGAAGAAATTAGGTTGAAGCAAATTTTTATTGGTTGCCGTCGCTGGATCACGACTTAGACCCAATTTCGCATAATGATAGAAAAGAATCACGTTTGACATATTGTATGCCTGTGACAAACGAGCTTAATAAACTCTATACTTTTCTTACATCACTTTTTTCTTTTATACTGTAATCATATTTGTGTCAACACTTTGTTTTTTCAAGCAAGTAATAAAAACAATTTGTTCTTTTAGAAAAGGTTCTTTGTTAATGTCAGAAAAAAGAGAAAAAAGTTTTCAGCCTCTCACGTCATTTGAAATGCTTGTTGCAACGGTTTTTAAAGAGGAAAAAAACACCGACCGTGCTGTTGAAAAGCTTGATGTTCAACGCACAACAGCGCTAACTAGTTTAAGGCGATTACAGACAAAGATTGGCTTAACGCTTTTTGATATTTCAAAAGCCGGTAATGTGCGTCCAAGACCAGAAGCCGAACAAATCTTGACTAAGTTTGCGCAAATTGTGGGTGCCTACGATTCTATGTATGCATCATTGGGTATGCATTATAAAACAGAAAGCCCAAGTGAAATTGTTCTTTCATCAACCCAAACAATTCTAGAAGGTTTCTTTGCGCCGCATATCGCTGATTTTTGTCAACAAATGCCTGATCTCGATTTTTCTATTAATCAAATTGATTCCTTTTATCATATTGATCAGAGATATAACGAGATCTTTCTCTGTTCATGGTTGGATAGTGAAGCCAATGAATATTTTGACTATATTCCATTTTATAACTTTAAACAGAAACTATGGGCTTCGCCAAAACTTTTGGAAAGAACAGGCCCCATTAAGACGTTGGAAGATTTGCATGGGAAAACATTAATGTTTTTCAACAGTCCTTTGCCTAAAGTAACCAAATACGGCAAGAAGTACTCAAAGTATGATCTTTTGAAAGCAACCGAAAAAATTCGGGTTATTAATGTTTATGGTCCACGCATTATGGATGTTTTGGCAGAACAAGGTCTTGGGATTATTTCTGCCTCTGAAGAAACCTTGCGTTTAACAGGCTTAGACCTTGTGCAAGTTTTACCCGACTTTGAAGGGGACGAGATTGATTTTTATGCGCGGGTGAATAAAAACTTTCTTCCATCTGAAACGTGCCAGAACATGTTGAAGTGGATTTTCGCCTGTCGGGACCAGGCTTTAGCTAAAATTGGCATGCGCTCTGATATTAAGTTTGTGCCTAAATAAAAAGCATTAGCCTTCTGTATGTTTGATGATTTCTTTTTGAACCAGGCCATCAACATATTCATTCTCGGGATGGCCATTATGCCCACGCACCCAATGCCATGTAACGTTATGATGGGTGCTAAGCTCGTCTAATTTTTGCCAAAGATCCAAATTTTTAATTTTCTTTTTAATGGCCGCATGCCAATCATTCTGGCGCCACTCAATAATATATGTTGTCATTCCCTTAACAACATATTGACTGTCAGAATAAAGATGAACTGTCATGGGTCTTTTTAAATGCTGAAGAGCTTGAATGGCCGCTGTTAGCTCCATTCGATTATTGGTTGTTTCTTGTTCAAAACCAGATAGCTCTTTTTCTTGATCTTGCCATCTAAGAAGCGCTGCCCAAGCGCCTGGGCCTGGATTACCATGGCAACCACCGTCTGTATAAATGTAGACATCTTTATTCATTGAGTCCTGTGTGTTATCACTTCACTACTCAGTGTTAATAAAAAGGGTATTTAAAGTCCAATGAACTTTTCGACGCTATTACAGCAAGGTGAGCTTATTAAGCGTTATAAGCGGTTTCTTATTGATATTAAATGTGCGGATGGATCAGTTATAACAGCGCACTGTCCAAATTCTGGTTCTATGATGGGATTAAAAGAGCCAGGTTTACAGGTTGCATATAGCGTAAGTGATAATCCTAATCGCAAACTGCCTTATACTTTAGAGATGGTGCAGATTGGCAAAACGTGGGTTGGTGTTAATACGCAATGGCCCAACAAAATTTTTCAACAAGCTTTTATAAATCAACAGTTAGATGAGTTTAAAGATTATTCTGAATGTAAATCAGAAGTTAAGATATCTAAGAAAACACGGCTTGATTTTCTTCTGTCTTCTGAAACTGAACAGCGTTATGTAGAGGTTAAAAACGTTACCTTGCAACGAGATGGTTATGCAGAATTTCCAGATGCTGTGACAACCCGCGGCGCAAAACACATCAACACATTAATGGAATTGGTTGATGAAGGGTTTAAGGCAAGCCTGGTCTTTATTGTACAAAGGGATGATTGTAAGATTTTTAGTCCTGCAGCTGACATTGACCCAGCGTATGCGGGGTTTTTGAGAAAAGCTGTTGAAAAAGGAGTTGAGCTGCAGGTGTATTATTGTACAGTGAGCCCAAGTAAAATTGAAATTATGGGCCAGTTGCCTGTGGAGCTATAGACAATGAATCATTTTGATCATACGGGAAAACAAGTAAAAATTCATGCAGAGGCGGATTTTGCTAAAATGCGCTTAGCCGGCAAACTGGCAGCTGAAACGCTTGACTACATCACGCCTTTTGTCAAACCGGGTGTGACGACGGATGAGCTTAATACACTTTGTCATAATTTTATTATTGAGAATGGGGCAACGCCAGCGCCCCTGAATTACCGCGGGTTTCCCAAATCAATTTGTACCTCTGTGAATCACGTTATTTGTCATGGTATTCCAGGGCCCAAGGTTTTGAAGAGTGGAGATTCTCTTAATATTGATGTCACAGTCATTTTGGATGGTTGGTATGGGGATACCAGTCGGATGTTTCATGTTGGTAAGCCAACCATTAAAGCGCAGAAGCTTATTGAAACAACCTATGAATGCCTTATGGATGCAATTGGTATTGTAAAACCAGGAATAACTTTGGGCGATATAGGCCATGTTATTCAGTCAAAAGCTGAGAAAAGAGGGTATTCGGTTGTGCGTGAATTCTGTGGACATGGGATTGGCCAAGTTTTCCATACAGCGCCAGAAGTTTTGCATTATGGCAAGCCTGGTACAGGTATGACGCTTGCACCAGGAATGTTTTTTACCATTGAGCCGATGATTAATGTTGGTAAGCCAGACATGCGTATACTCGCCGATGATTGGACGGCTGTAACTCGTGACAAGAGTCTCTCGGCCCAGTTTGAGCACACCATTGGTGTGACAGAAAATGGCTGTGAAATATTTACGTTATCTTCAAAAGAATGGCATTGCCCGCCATATACAGATTAATATGACAGCAAAACATCTTAATCATGGTCATCGTCAACGCCTGCGTGATCGCTTGCTAAACAGTGGTGCTGGGGCAATGGAGCCGGATGAGCTGATTGAGCTTATTTTATTTCTGAGCATTCCACGAGGTGATGTCAAACCCATTGCTAAAAGATTATGGCAGCGCTATGGCACTTTTCAGGCGATGGTTGATCGACCTGTTGATGAGTTGAAGCAAGTATCGGGGCTGGGAGATCAAACGATTGCAACGCTTAAAACAATACAAGCACTAGCCTTGCACTTCACATCACCAAGTGCCCAAAAAAAGCCACTTTTGTCGGCTTTTGATCAGTTGGTGAAATACGCCCGAATTCGTATGAGCCCGTTTGAGTGCGAGCATTGTTTGATTTTTTATCTGAATGAACGGCATCAAGTTTTGTTTGAAGATCTGCAGACACAAGGGGGCGTGGACGCTGTTTTGATTAATCCAAAGGCGATTATGCGGCAAGCTTTGAATTGTTCAGCTGCTGGGATATTACTGCTTCATAACCACCCGAGCGGGATCGCTGAGCCTTCTGAGCAAGATAATTATCTAACATCCAAGCTACAGAAAATGTGTCAAAGCTTGGAGATTGAGCTGTTGGATCATGTAATCATTACTCAGCAGTCTTATTTTTCTTACCAAGAGCAGAATCAGGCACGTGTTTCTTAGATAGGCCTGCTTGAATGGTTTGTTTCCAAATTATCGCTGGTAAGCGGCCGCCAGTGACAGATTTCATCGGGCTTCCGTCATCATTACCAAGCCAAACACCTAAAGTTAGTGTGGGTGTGTAGCCAATAAACCAGGCATCCTTGTGATTTTGTGATGTGCCGGTTTTGCTGCCTTGGCTGATGTTGGGAATGTAGGCGCGGCGGCCTGTTCCTACTTGATTAGCCTTTAGGAGAAGAAGTCTCATATCTTTTAAAATATTCTTATTTAACAATGGTTTAGAGTATGTGCTCTTAGGGCGTTGATAAAGAATATCACCTTTGGTATTACGCACGTTTAAAATACAATAAGGTGCAAGGTCATGACCGTCATTGGTGAGGATTGAATATGCCTTGGTTATATCCAGCAGAGAGCCAGAAGAGCTGCCAAGAGCTGTGCTGAGGTTAGGCTCAAAAGGTCCAGGGATTCCAAGGCGTTCAGCCATGTTGATGACGGATTGGATGCCAATACGGTGGGCGATACGAACGGCTATTGCGTTGACGGAATAAGTGAACCCATCAAGTAAAGTGATTTGACCGCGTTCGCGCCAGCCATAATTACGCGGGGTCCAATCTTGGAGTTTTGGCGGTGCATCCGAAAATAAGTCACTGATTTTCATGCCTTTTTCAAGTCCTGCTAAATAAACAAATATCTTAAAGATAGAGCCATATTGCCGGTTGCTTTGCCAAGAGCGATTATATGTTGATTGGTAATAGTCAAGCCCGCCAATCATTGTAACGATGGCGCCATCATGTTGAAGGGCAAGTATAGCGCCTTGATTCACATTTAATGCATGTTGATTTGCAGTTATATTATCGCTCAAAGCTTTATTGGCATTGTGTTGTAGCGTTGTGTTTAGCGTTGTTGTAACGATTAAGTCTTCGTTGGTTTCTAGAATATTTTTCAGCTCTGAGCGCGCGTAATCAATGAAATAGCCCGTGTTGTTACGAAGAGAGCGTGGCTGAAATTTGAGCGTATCTATTTGATTTTTCAATGTTTTTTCAAGAGAGGGCGTAATCATTTTTTTCTGCGCCAGGCGGGTAATGACGAGTTTGCCGCGTTGGCGGAGTTTGTCTGGGTTGACGAAGGGAGATAATCGGCTTGGAGCCTTGAGGAGAGAGACGATGAGCGCGGCCTCAGCTAAGTTCAAGCGACGGGCGGGCTTGCCAAAATATTCTTGTGCCGCAGCGTCAACGCCGTAGATACCTGATCCCAAGTAGACGCGGTTTAAGTATATGGCTAATAGTTGATTTTTACTGAATTTTTTCTCTAACCGCCAGGCTAAAATCATCTCTTGAATTTTACGTTTAAGGGAGCGCTTGGGCGTTAAAAAAATATTTTTGGCAATTTGCTGCGTGATGGTGGAGCCGCCTTGGACAACGGCGCCGGAGGTTATATTTTTATAAAAAGCCCGAAATAATCCATAAATATCAATGCCTTGATGTTCCATAAAACGGCTATCTTCAATAGCCAAAAGAGCTGTTTTGACGGGTGCCGGAATGGTGGTTGGTTGGATCATTTCACCCGCTAAGTCGCCGTGACGGCCAATCTCCTGGCGATGACGGTTGAGGTAAACAATGCTTTGACGTTTGCTACCCGGCTTTATTTGCTCAATAGAAGGTAAATCCCGCAGAAACAGGCCAAAAACGAATAAAATAATGGCTAAAAGTGTGCCAAAAAAAAGTTTAAAAATACCCCTGTTTTTGATCGATTTTGATCGATTTTGACCTGTTTTTGATCTATTTTGACGCTTTTTCATATGGTATCTATATACCGTATGAAAGCGTATGATCAGATTTTTTAAGCATCCAAGTTTTGAACATTAAGCGCATTTTCTTGAATGAATGCCCGACGTGGTTCGACGACATCTCCTAGAAGGGTCGAAATCATTTCATCGGCTTCTTCGGCGTGATGCATTTTAATTTGGATTAACGTCCGCGCTTCGGGATCAAGGGTTGTTTCCCAAAGCTGGTCAGCGGTCATCTCCCCCAATCCTTTGTAACGTGTGATGGTGATTCCTTTAAGGCCTTGATCCTCGATGAACTTAAATAAGGTCATGGGACTGAAGAAAACCTTCTCGCCATCTTTGGTAATTAAGACAGGATCCGTTTTGAAGAATTCCGAGAGCTGTCCATGCATAGTGTGTAGCTGATACGCTTCGGCAGTTTGGGCCAAATCAGGGCTGACGATAAACATTTCTGGAACATCATTTCTGCGCGAGTTTAAGATCAAAGCGCCATTGCCGTCTAATGATCCGTGCCATGTGGTTTGATCGGGGATTGTGTTAAGGCGCTCAAGGATTGTTTTAAGCGTTGCCTCTGTATACTGGCCATCTTCTAACTTATTGATGTCAAGCAACCCAGCAATCGCCATTTGTTCGATAATGTGAGCATACGGGAACTGACGGGTTAGATGTGTGACAAGGGTTTTAACCCGGTGGCACATGGCGGCAAAAGTCACAAGATCATTGCCTGTGCTTTTGTGGCCATCGCCATATTGCAGAACAGCGTCTTTTAATCCTTCTTGAATTAGGTAGTTAGCAAAGTCTTCTTCGTCTTTCATGAAGATTTCAGACTGACCGCGCTTAACTTTGTAAAGGGGCGGGCGAGCAGCATACAAATATCCACGCTCAATGATCTCAGGCATTTGTCGGAAAAAGAACGTAAGGATAAGTGTGCGGATGTGACTGCCGTCAACGTCGGCATCGGTCATGATGATGATGCGATGATAACGCAGCTTATCAATGTTAAACTCCTCATTGCCGATGCTGGTTCCCAGTGCGCAAATCAAATTGCCAATTTGTTCTGAAGAGATCATGCGATCAAATCTTGAGCGCTCAACGTTCAAGATTTTTCCACGTAATGGTAAAACAGCTTGGAATTTACGGTCACGGGCTTGCTTAGCTGATCCACCTGCACTGTCTCCCTCAACGATAAGGATTTCACTTTGAGCTGGATCTTTTTCCTGACAGTCGGAAAGTTTACCGGGCAAGGAAGCAATTTCCAAAACGCTTTTACGACGGGTGAGCTCACGGGCTTTCCGTGCTGCTTCCCGTGCAGTTGCCGCTTCGATAACTTTTTGAATGACTTTTTTGGCATCATCAGGGTTTTCATCAAACCACTGACTTAGTTTTTCGCCAATAATGGACTCAACAACAGGACGAACTTCTGAAGAAACCAACTTGTCTTTGGTTTGCGAGGAGAATTTTGGATCCGGAACTTTGACCGAAAGAACACAGGTTAATCCTTCCCGGGCATCATCCCCGTTGATGGTGACTTTCTCTTTTTTCAAGAGGCCAGATGTGCTGGCATAATTGTTGATGACCCGGGTCATGGCAGCCCGCAAACCCGCTAAGTGGGTTCCGCCATCCCGTTGGGGAATGTTGTTGGTAAAACACAGCGTGTTTTCGTGATAGGCATCGGTCCATTCCAAAGCAGCTTCAACCTCAATGCCGTTTTTACCGCCTTCAAAACTGATGGGGTCATGAAGTGGTTTTTTTGCTTTGTCTAAAAAGTTGACGTATGCAACCAACCCACCTTCGTAGTAGAGATCTTCAACCTTTTCAGGTTGTACACGGGCGTCTTTAAGAATAAGGCGAACCCCTGAATTCAAAAAGGCTAATTCACGCAAGCGGTGCTCCAGCGTTGAATAAACAAAGTCCGTTTGAGTAAAGACCTCGGTGGATGGTTTGAATTGTACCATTGTCCCAGTTTGGCCAGGCTTAGCATCGCCAACAACTTTAAGCGGGCTAATGGTGGCGCCATCGGCAAATTCCACAACGTGTTCTTTACCATCGCGCCAGATGGTTAGCTTTAGATGGGAGGAAAGGGCGTTCACAACAGAAACCCCCACACCATGCAAACCACCCGAAACTTTGTAAGAATTTTGGTCAAACTTACCACCAGCGTGGAGTTGCGTCATAATCACTTCGGCAGCTGAAATCCCTTCACCTTCGTGATGAGCAACAGGAATCCCTCGGCCATTATCACTAACAGTAACGGATCCGTCGGCATTCAGCGTAACGTGAACCGCATCACAGTGACCCGCCAACGCTTCATCAATAGAGTTATCGACAACCTCATAAACCATGTGGTGCAAACCAGAACCATCATCGGTATCCCCGATGTACATCCCAGGGCGTTTTCGAACAGCTTCAAGTCCTTTCAGCACGCGGATGGAATGGGCGCCGTAGTCTTGAGAATTTTCGGGAGTGTTGGGGGTATCGGACATGATTTTTTCCTAATTTATTTTTTTGCCGTTGTAAAAAACTGGGCTTTATCGGTTAAGGCCTCGAATAAATTTTGATCGGTGCCAGTTAGCCAGGTTTGCATATTTAAATCGATGATCTCTTCAAACAATTTTTCTCGGCGATGTTGATCCAAATGAGCAACCACTTCATCTAACAGCACAATCGGCATTCTATGTTTTTTGGCTTGTGCCAACCTGGCATGCGCCAAAAGTAATGAGACCAAAAGTGCTTTTTGTTCACCTGTAGAGCATACCTCAGCTGGGCGGTTAAAATCAAGGTGATTGACGCAGAGAACACTTTGATGACCACCCATGCTATTGGTGCGGTTTAAAAGATCTTCGCGCCGGTTATCGTGTAGATACTGGCATATCTTATCTTCGACAGCTAGGGCCGGATGTTGTTGCAACCATACTTCGATGGGACCGGTCAATGAACAGCTGGGAATAGGAAACGGGGTTTGGCGGCTTTGGAGCTGTGCATTTAATTCGGCCAAATAAGATTGACGCGTATTAATCACGGCAACGGATTCGCGGGCGATGCGCTCTTCTAAAACCTTGTACCAAACAGGATCGGTGATTTGATCCCGTAAAAGTTTGCTGCGTTCACGCAAGGCATAATCAAGTTTCGTGGTATGGGTTTGATGATGGGGATAAAGGGCGATAATTAAACGATCCAGGAACTTGCGCTTGGGACTGGCCGATTCCATGAAAATCTGATCCATAAAAGGGGTAAGCCATAAAACTGTAAGCCATTGAAATAAATCAGATTGGTTGGTTGGTGTGCCATTAATTAAGGTTTTGCGCTTGAGTTGCATTTCTGGATCTTGGGCCACGACAAGGGTGTGGTAATCGTTGGCGGAATAGTTGAGACGGCCGTGAATTGCCCAGGTGCTGTAATGATCTTGAAAGCGACGCATGTCCGGAATTTTTGCACGGCGTAGCCCCTTGCTGGTGCCAAGAATTGAGATCGATTCCAGGATATTGGTTTTACCTGTGCCATTGGGGCCGGTCAGCACCACGGGCCGGGCATCGGTTTCAAGGGTTAGCGATTCGTAATTGCGGAATGAATACAATGTCAGTTCGCTGAACCAACAGGGCGATGTTGAACTGTTGGGGTGGGTCAACCCGCTGGCCTTAGACGCGGATAGGCATCAAGACATAGAGGTTTTCACCTTCGTCTTGACCATATAAAATCATGGGCGTGTTTTCATCAAGCAGCTGACCAACCATGGTTTTGGATTCAATGTGCTCACCAATTTGACTGAGATAGGTGGCATTAAAACCGGTTTCCATAGCTTCACCGTTAAAGTCGATGGCAACTTCCTCAACCGCGCTGCCGGCATTGGGACTGGCTGCAGAAAGTGTAAGACTGCCGGGGTTGATGCTCATTTTAATACCGTTGGTTTTATCTTGAGACAATAAAGCAACCCGATCGACAGCTTCAAGGAAATCGCGGCGATTCATCTTTAATTCAAAGGTATTTTGCGTTGGGATTACATCTATGTAATTAGGGAACTGACCATCAATCAGGCGTGATTGCACATGAATGGTGTTGAAAGCAAAGATAACTTGGGTCAGTGAAACGCTGACATTAACGTCAAAGTCGCGGTTTTTCTCGAGCAATTTGAGAATCAGGCGAATGGTTTTGCGCGGAATAATAATACCTGGCATGTCCATGCATGATTTGGGTGCGGGTTGTTGGGCATAGGCCAAACGGTGGCCATCGGTGGCAACGGCCCGCAACAATTCGCGGTCGTCTTGTTTGAGGCTGTGAAGATAAACCCCATTCATGGTATAGTGTGAATCAACATCGGACATGGAAAAAGCGGTGTTGCGAATAAGGGAATACAGCTCGGCGCCGGTTAAGGTGAATTGTGTTGGCAGGTCTGCGGCCAGTGAAGCGCTGAATTGATCAGCAGAAATGGCTGGAAGTTGAAAACGCGCTTTACCACTTTTAACAACAACCTGGCTGTTTTCTTCACTGCTTTTGAGTTCAATTTCAGAGCCATCGGCAATGCGGCAGACAATTTCATAAAGGGTGGCAATATTTATGGTGGTGGCGCCAGGCTCTTGAACATTGGCTTTAACTTCTTCCCGGATGCTAACATCTAGATCGGTGGTAGTTAGTTTGAGGCAGCCATCGTGAGCCTCAAGCAAAACGTTACCAAGAACGGGCGAAACGTTTCTTTTTTCAACAATAAAGCGCACATGGCCAAGGGCATCAAGGAGGGTTTTTTGTTCGATAACCAGTTTCATGAAAGTCCGTTTATAAAATTTAAGCGCAGTATATTTTTTCTACCCCCTAACTGCAAGAGGATATGTGTGTAGACGTATGAAAGTTGGATGAGATTGCCACAGTCGCGTTGCTCCTTCGCAATGACTGGTTTTGGGGTGGTCGCACAAAATACCCGTCACCCTGAGGAACTGCGTTCCGTGAGGGGCTCACTTTTTTACCAGTCACCCTGAGGAAGGACGAAGTCCTGACGTGGGGGTCTCTCTTGAAGTTAGAAGAGATTCTCACGCGGATTTAAAATCCGCTCAGAATGACTGGTTTTTTCGTTACCCATCACCTTGAGGAGAAATGCAATTTCGACGTGAAGGTCTTGTGGATCAAGTTCTGCGAAACACCTATAAAGAATGACGAGGTTTTTACTAATCTCATCTTATGCTGGTCAAAAAGGCCTAAAATCTTCTTTCTTCACTTCGCAGCCAGCGAGATGTTTCTTTGGGTCAAAATTAGGTCCAGCTAGTTTCGTCAGTGGAACAAGTGGCAGTTTTAACTCTTCCGCGATGGTTTTAAGTTGCGCTATTTTTTCAGGGCTAAGTTTATTTTGGTAACACATATGACCAGATTCACCTGATGCAATGTCACGATACCAAATTCCAGTGATTTTTAATCTAATTGCTGGGTTTGATGGATCTTGTGTTGCAAGAACAATTTCATTGTGCCCAAGGTATATAGTTTTCTCTTGTAACTGTTCAGCACCAATTAATATTGCATCTTCATTGAAGGCCATGGGTCTTTTATGCCTGAGTCGATGATGAGTCATTCTGAGAATGGCTTCGGGTGCTTGAAAGGGGTTATAGCTGATCATATCTTTAAAGTAAGATGCCATTTCTCGACCTGAAGAAGCTAAGTGGCCTGGTGACATTATTGTAGAATCGCTTTTTGATATGAATAGAATCAAGCTTGGATCAGCCTCAAAAATAAGACCGTAGTTAAAAAGGGGATTTAAAACATTACCACCGATGAGTGAGGCAGACGTGTATGGTCGTTGCCAAAAGTTGGCAAAATATTCTTTTGGGTTTTCTAAAATATCAGCGCCCTTAAGTAATGTGAGGCCTTTTTTCTTTAATCTTTGGGGCGCCCAAGTTCTTAGGACAGCCTTTTGTGATTTAGAAAAGCTTTTGTGTAACGCGTTAAGATCAATAAAGCCATACTTGGGTGGCTTAACAAGTTCTTTGTATCCAGGGGGGAGATCTTCGACGGATTGCAATACTGATTTAGAAAGTGTGCATGCGATTAGTAAAGTAAAAAAGGTAAATATTTTTTTCATTTTTAGCTCCCTATTTAATTAATATTAAGTATAAAAAATTTTTTTTGTCAAGTGATAAACGGCTTCTTAAACTTGCACAAAAATGTGAATCTGCGTACAACTGCCACTATGACTTGGAATAAATACATTGGCACAATTTTGATTGTGGCTGGCACAACCATCGGTGCCAGTATGTTGGCCTTGCCGCTCAAAACTGCTGAGATTGGTTTGCCCATGGGCTTGTTGTTTATGGCGGTGGCATGGTTGTTTATGTTGATCAATGCGCTGGTGATTTTAAAAGCGTTGGCGCCGTATCCAGCAGAGGCAACTTTTCACACCCTGGTAAAGCGAACGTTTGGCCGGCCCGGGGCGGTGGTGATGGCAATTGCTATGTTGTGGTTGTTTTATGCATTGCTGGCGGCCTATGCTTCGGGCGCGAGCCAGTTGCTACAACAAGTGACGGGTGTGCCAGCAAAAGCGTTAGGTGTGATGATTTTTATTGGCTTTGGTGGGGTGATTTTGACCCATACAGGCCTGACGGATTATGCCAATCGGTTATTGTTTCTAATTAAGCTTGTGGTGTTTGTGGCTGTGGCGGTGCCGATGATGCAGCTTATTTCTGTGGCGGATTTGCAGGCGTCTATGCGGCAACCCTTTTCACAAATATCTGATAGTGGGGCCTCGGTGGCGGTGCTGCTGATCTATATTACCTCCTTTGGGTTTCATGGCAGCATCCCCAGTTTGGTGGCCTATAATAATGGCCAAAACAGCGCACTGAAGCGTGCTTTTTTCTGGGGCACATTGTTATCCGTTGTGCTGTATTGTTTTTGGATTGCGCTGTGTTTAGGGCTGGCCGGACAAACCCCTGCGGCCTTAAAAGATATGGCAACGATGATTCGGTTTTTGGGCCTGCAGACCGGCGTGGCTTGGATTGAAATTAGCCTGAATATGTTTGCCCTGTTTGCGGTGCTGACTTCTTTTATAGGTGTAGGCCTGGGCCTATCGGATTACTTCCGCGATATGTTAAAGAAAGGCACCAAAGAGGCGCATATTGCCTGGGTTGGGCTGTATACATTTGGGCCGCCGTTGCTGGTGATGCTTTATAATGACCAATTGTTTGTTCAGGCATTGGAGTTTGCCGGGGTGGCATTGGTGTTTATTGCTGTGTTGGTGCCAAATATGATTTTGCAACTTCAACGTCTGCGGCAGATTCAGCGGGTGTCTATGGGCATGACTCTGGTATCGGGGCTCATGATTTTTGCAGCTCTAGCCTTGATCCCGCTTTACTTTTTCGGTTCTTTCTAAACCCGGCCTGTGCTATAGATTTTAAGTGTAAACGAGATATAAACCGCTATGGATACCTGTTTCCAAACCATGATTTTGAACTTGCAGAGCTATTGGGCTAAGCAAGGCTGTGTGATTTTACAACCATTCGATATGGAAGTAGGTGCGGGGACGTTTCATCCAGCAACGACGCTGAGGTCGGCGGATCACGTGCCATGGAAAGCGGCTTATGTGCAACCATGCAGACGGCCCACCGATGGGCGTTATGGCCAAAATCCTAACCGCTTTCAACATTATTACCAGTTTCAGGTTATTATTAAACCCAGCCCAAAAGATGCGCAGGCATTGTATTTAGACAGCTTAAAGGCGATTGGTTTTGATTTAATGGCCAACGATGTGCGCTTTGTCGAAGATGATTGGGAAAGTCCAACGCTGGGGGCCAGTGGTCTGGGTTGGGAAGTTTGGGGGAATGGCTCTGAGATTTCACAATTTACTTATTTCCAGCAAATGGGCGGATTGAAATGTGAGCCGGTTTCATTGGAGTTGACCTATGGCCTTGAGCGTTTGGCCTTGGTGCTGCAAAACAAAACCAGCGCCTTTGATTTGGATTGGAACGGCCAATCGGGCGCGGACAAAATGACTTGGGGCGATGTGTTCTATGAAAATGAAAAGCAGCAATCAGCCTATAACTTTGAGCATGCTGATGTGCCGTCATTGATTCAACAGTTTAAGCATTGTGAAGATCAATGTGGGCTGCTAATTGATCAACAACTGCCGCTACCGGCTTATGAGTTTTGTATGAAAGCCAGCCATGCGTTTAACTTGTTGGATGCGCGTGGGGCGATCAGTGTGACTGATCGAGCGGCCTATATTGCGCGGGTGCGGGCGTTGGCCAAGGCGTGCTGTACCTTGTGGCGTGAACAAATGCAGGCAAGAGAGGCAGCATGAGCGAATTTATTTTAGAAATTTTCTCAGAGGAAATCCCCGCCCGTATGCAGAAAGCGGCCTGTCAGGCTTTGCAGGATCATTTTGCGCAGGGGTTAGCGGATCATAATTTGCAATTTGAGCATATTAAAAGCGTAGTGACGCCGCGGCGTCTGGCCCTGTGTGTGCAGGGGTTGCCAGTGGCACAAGCGGATACGGAAACCGAGCGCAAGGGACCTGCCGTTGATGCGCCACAACAAGCAATCGATGGGTTTTTGGCCAGTGTGCAGTTGGGCTTGGATCAATTAGAGCAGCGTGATTTGGGTAAGAAGGGCGTGTTTTACTTTGCTAAATTACAGCAAAAAGGCCTGCCAACCAGTGAGATTTTGGCGCAGCTGACTACCCGTTTTTTACAAAGCTACCGCTGGCCCAAATCCATGCGTTGGGGCAATGAAGAGTTTACGTGGGTACGGCCAATGCACAGCTTAGTGGCGTTGTTTGCAGGTGAGGTTCTGCCGGTGCCAGCACCACATTCTTTTGTGAGCGTGGGACGAACAAGTTATGGCCACCGATTTATGGCGCCTGAACCATTTGTAGTGGAGAGCTGGGATCAATATCAACACGCTTTACGTGATCGGTATGTGGTATTGGATCCAGCTGAGCGAACTGAGATGATTGCTGATGGATATGCAAAAGTAGCTGCTGAAAAAGGATTAGCTCTTAAAGAGTCTGCACAGGCTCACGCAGCCCAGGTGGCTGGATTGGTGGAATGGCCTGTGATTTGTACTGGCCAATTTGATGCTGCGTTTTTAGAGATTCCAGCAGAAGTGTTGACGACATCGATGTGGAGTCATCAATTTTTCACGCCTTTGTATACCGCTGAAGACATCTTAAGTAATACGTTTGTTTTTACAGCCAATATGGCCCCGACTGACGGAATGGCAGAGATTGTTGCTGGAAATGAAGCGGTTTTACAGGCACGCTTGCAAGACGCACAATTCTTTTGGCAGACTGATTTAGAGGCGTCCATAGAGGGCTGGAATGATAGCCTGAAAAACCAAACATTCCATGCAAAATTAGGCAGTGTTCATGAACGGCTAACACGGTTTGAGAAACTGGCAGCCTGCATTGATGTAAGTTCTGAACCGTTGAAACTGGCGTGTCGGTATGCCAAAGCAGACTTGGCCTCAGAGATGGTGGGCGAATTTCCGGAACTGCAAGGCGTGATGGGGGGGTATTACTTGCAGGCCAAAGGGTTTGATGCAGCTGTATGCACGGCTGTGAGCCAGCAATACTCAGATCAAGATCAAACAGATATGGTCGCCGTGCAAATGGCGGTTATTGAGCGCTTGGAAACATTGAGTAGTTTTTTTGCCGTTGGCATTCAACCCACCAGTTCAAAGGATCCGTTTGCCCTGCGCCGGGCTGCGCTGGGGATTATTCGATTGGCAGTTGCGCATAATTTGAAACTGGATTTTGCAGCGTTAGCCAAAGCTAATTACGGGGCTTTAGATGTGGCTGATAAAGTGGATTATGCCGCCTATAGCGCTGATCTAAACCGCTTTATGGTTGATCGATTGCGGTATTTCCTGAAGGAAAATTATGACTATGATGTGATTGAGTCCGTGCTAGGCAGCCAATGGTTTGTTGAAGGTATGGACTTTGCCCGTGCGGCAGAGGCTTGTGCTGTGCTAACTGAGGATTTACGAAAGGCAGAAGGGCAAGCCCTATTACAGGCCTTTGATCGCATTAATGGGATTTTCGGCTCAGGGGTTGAGGGCACGGTTTTGGATGAGGCGTTGTTGCAAAAGCCGGCAGAAAAAAATTTATTGAAGCAAATGATGACTGCAGAAATTCAGGTGCTGAGCTTGATGCAGGAGGGGAAATTGGCAGAAGCGTTGGCGGCATTACAGCCTGTTCTACAGCCCCTTGAAAATTTCTTTGAAGAGGTGCTGGTAAATGATCCAGACCTGGCTGTGGCCTCCAGCCGGCGGGCCTTACTTCACCGTTTGCGGACGCTGATGTTACGTTTTGTTAATTTTTCTGCTTTGGTTAAGAAGTAGGCAGATATAGATAGAATTCTGGATTCTGAAGGAGTTTCGGAGAAACGACGTCCAAATCTCATTCTGCCTTCAAAAAAGACCCTCACGTCGAAATTGCATTTCTCCTCAGGGTGACTGGTTTTGGGTTGGGTTGCCTGTCATTCCAAAGGACCACGCGACTGTGGCAATCTCATTCCAATTCCACGTCATTCCGAAGGAGCAGCGCGACTGTGGCAATCTCATTCTGCATCCAACGTCATCATTGTATAGGTTAGATAATTCGATGACAGAGTTTAGAATAGAAAGAGCTCTGAAAACAACGAGGTAACCATGAGAATTAACAGTAAAGATGAAACGCTCAAAAGAAATTATATCCAGAAATATCAGTTTTTAATCAAAGAGTATGAATCGATTAAAGCAGGCACCCATCCAACCCTTAAAAGTGTGGGAGACTTTTATGCCCTGCATGGCACCTGCCGGCAAACTTTTTCCAAGTATTATCGTCGCTTTCAAGACAGCAATGACATCAGTTCTTTTCTGCCAGGTAAGCGTGGTCCTCGGTTTCGCACTCGCCGCACACCCTATGAGATAGAGCAGCAAGTTCTAAGCTGGCGTGAAAAAGGCTGCAACAAGTATGAGATTCATGATATTTTAAAAACACAACTTAAAGAAAAAACCCCAGCCAGTAGTACGATTTATCAGATTTTAAAACGCTATGGTAAAAACAAGATAAACCCTCCTATGCAGCAAGCAAAGCGTACCTTTATCAAAGAGAAAATTGGTGAGCTTGGTCATATTGATACCTCTCATCTAAGCAAAGATACCATTGCCAATGATCCACAACGCTATTACTTGATTGGTGTGATTGACAGCTGCAGTCGTTTAGCATGGGTAGAGATATGCCAAGATGTAAAGGCCTTGTCTGTTATGTTTGCAACTTTGCGCTGCTTTAATCATTTGGCAAATGCTTATGATGTGCGATTTGTTGAGGTCTTAACGGATAATGGGCCTGAGTTTGGGCCACGGACATCGCAAACGAAAGAGAGTCATCCGTTTGAGCGATTGCTAACAGAAATGGGCATTAAGCACAGATATACCAAGCCCTACCGGCCACAAACCAATGGTAAGATTGAACGCTTCTGGCGAACGTTAAATCATGACTTGATCGAGGGAACTTACTTTAGCTCTATAGCTGAGTTTAACAAGGAGTTGACTGACTATTTAGTTTATTACAATCAGCTGCGTCCCCACCAATCTTTGAACGGACTAACACCCACTAAATTCTCCCATTCTTGTCATCGAATTACTTGACCTATACAATCATGAGGAGTGGTGAAACCACGACGTGATGATCTGATTCCACTTCCATAAGCCCCTCACGTCGCTACGCTCCTCAGGGTGACGGGTAAAAAATAGTCTCTCAGGGTGACGGGTTTTGGTTTGCCAGTCATTCCAGATAGCATCGTTTATTCTGACTGTTGGAGGGGGTATAATACCCTTGATGTGACGGACTTTAAACACTATCGCATTAACCATTCAAAACTGTTTGCAGATAAGAGAAATACAGCAATGGTATCTCAAAAGAGAGTTTTTGGTTGTTTTTGAAGGAGTGTAAATGGCGATTTAATAAGCCAAATCCTAAAACCCAGCTAACCCAGATCAAGCAATGTGTTCGCCTATATTTAATCTAGTTATCTGGTACAGCCCCAAAGTTTCTTTATTTTCTAGTTTTTTCTTTAATAGGTCTCCCCTTTGCTCTGGTCGCACTTGATTCAAATAATAACGCAATACATCAAGCATAGCTTGGTCTGCTGATGTTGATGTTGATTTTGATGTCGTCGGCACACCCAACATAAGAGTATCACTTTGCATAAAACGAGTCATTGCCCCACCAACCAAGCATGGCACCATATCCTGCCGATACTGATTCACCGCTAAATGCAATTGTTTTGATACCCGTGCCAACGCACCCTGAGATCTAACATCCAAAAATATTGTAATCTGATTAAAAAGTTCTTGTGGCAAACCATCTAGTGTTGGCTTAACTGAACCCAGAGTCTGTACCTCCTCAGCTATGGGCCCGGCTGCTGAATCATTTTGCTTATCCTCAATTTCTGGATCTATAGCCTGCGCAATAAGAGCAGCTACCCAAACAATAATCAGCAAACAAAACCGCATTTCTTAAATCCTTGTTTAAATAAGCATAAAACCCTAGCTAGCGATGCCTAAACAATCTTACCGTGGCACTGCTTATACTTCTTGCCCGATCCGCACGGGCATGGGTCATTGCGCGCCACACGGCCCCATGTTTTTGGATCTTTGGGGTTAAAGTTATCAGCGCGTTGCCGCGACACAACTGTTTGCGCTGGCTGTGCTTGGCTTGAAGTTGGCGCCAAAGCTGGATCTTCAAATGATTCGGTCATCTCTTGCGGCGCTTCTGGCAATACCTCTTCTTGTTGAAACGATTCTAGAAAATTGAACTGGAACAAGATTGTTAGCGTTTGCTCACGCATCCGTTGCAACATTTCCTCAAACATCAAAAACGATTCGCGTTTGTATTCGTTCAACGGATCCTTCTGCCCATAAGCCCGCAAGTTAATCCCTTGGCGCAATTGATCCATAGACAACAAGTGATCTTTCCATGTTTGGTCTAGCACCCGCAACAACACAGATTTTTCAATCTCGCGCAATCCTGCCTCAGGGAAGCCATCAAACTTCTGCTTGAAGGCTTGATCCACTTCTTTGTTTAGCCGTTCGCGCATTTCAGCATTGGCAATGCCTTCCTCTTCCGCCCATTTTTGAACAGGTAAGTCCAAGCCAAAAATTGTTTGGATACCCTCTTTTAAGCCATCTAAATTCCACTGATCGGGCATGCTTTTTTCCGGCATGGCCCTGTCCACCAGCTCATCGATCACCTCAAGGCGCATGTCCAAAACAACTTCGCTCAGGTCATCGCTTTCCATAAACTCATGGCGTTGTTGATAAATGATTTTTCGTTGCTCATTCATCACGTCATCGTATTTCAATAAGTGTTTCCGCATGTCAAAGTTACGCGCTTCCACTTTTGTTTGCGCTCGTTCGATGGCTTTATTAATCCATGGGTGAATAATTGCTTCACCTTCTTTCAGGCCCAGCTTTTGCAACATGCTGTCTAATCGCTCTGAACCAAAAATTCGCATCAAATCATCTTGCAAGGAGAGGAAAAACTTCGATGCCCCCGGGTCTCCTTGTCGTCCAGACCGGCCCCGCAGCTGGTTGTCAATGCGGCGGCTTTCATGCCGTTCGGTTCCTACAACATACAAACCCCCTGATTCCATCACCCGACGTTTGGCTTCGGCATGTTCAGCACTGACTTTCTCAATGATCTTGGCTTTCTCTGCAGCTGTTTTGGCTTTTTCAGAGGCTTTCTCAATCATCAAATCCTTGTTACCGCCCAGCTTGATATCGGTTCCCCGACCCGCCATGTTGGTGGCAATGGTAATCGCTCCCGGCACACCGGCTTGTTCAATGATCAAAGCTTCTTTTTCGTGATGGCGCGCATTCAAGACATTGTGCTTAATGTGGTGACGTTTCAAAAAGTCGGAAATTTCCTCAGACTTTTGAATGCTGGCCGTTCCAATCAACACCGGCTGTTGGCGACTTTTACAATCTTCAACCACTTTTAAAATGGCATTGAATTTTTCAGCTTCGGTCCGATACACCTCATCATCCAAATCCTTCCGGGCAATGGGTAGGTTGGTTGGCAGTGCCACCACTTCCAAGCCATAAATATCGGCAAACTCGGCTGCCTCAGTCATAGCTGTTCCCGTCATCCCCGACAACTTTGGATACAAGCGGAAAAAGTTCTGAAAGGTAATAGAGGCCAACGTCTGGTTTTCCATTTGGATCGGCACACCTTCTTTAGCCTCAATGGCTTGGTGCAATCCATCCGAAAGGCGGCGTCCTTCCATCATCCGCCCTGTAAATTCATCAATCAGCATTACTTGATTGTCGCGGATAATGTATTCTTTATCTTTATGATGCAACGTGTGCGCTTTCAGGGCTTGGTTCAGATGGTGCACCATGCTTACGTTTTGGATATCATACAGCGATTCACCCTTCAGCAAGTCGGCTTGGCGGCACAACTGTTCAACCTTTTCCATCCCTTGTTCAGTGAAGTTAACGTTATTTTGCTTTTCATCTTTATCGTAATCTTTTGGGCTCAATTGCTTGATAATTTGATTGGCCGATAGGTACAATTCAGACGTATCATCCGTGGGCCCCGATATAATTAATGGCGTCCGCGCTTCATCAATCAAGATACTGTCCATCTCATCGACAATCGCATAGTGGAATCCACGTTGCACCATATCCGATTTATTAAACTTCATGTTATCGCGCAGATAATCAAAACCCAATTCGTTGTTGGTGGCGTAGGTAATATCAGCTGCATACGCTTCACGGCGCTGATCATCATTCATTTCATGATAAATACAGCCTACGGTTAAACCCAAAAAGCGGTGCACTTGGCCCATCCACTCCGAGTCCCGTTTGGCCAAGTAATCGTTTACGGTTACAACATGCACGCCTTTACCAGGCAAAGCATTAAGATAAGCCGCTAGGGTTGAAACCAGGGTTTTCCCTTCACCGGTTTTCATTTCGGCAATCATGCCACGGTCCAATACCATTCCGCCCATCAGCTGCACGTCATAATGGCGTTCACCCAGCACACGCTTAGCAGTTTCACGCATCACGGCAAAGGCTTCGGGCAAAATACTATCATGGCTTTCACCCTTGGCCATCCGCGTGCGAAATTGGGTGGTTTTGGCCCGCAATTCTTCATCTGATAAAGGCGAAATGCTTGGCTCAAGCGCGTTGATTTCTTCAACTTTTTTGCTCAGCCTTTTAATAATTTTATCGTTTTCCGAGCCAAAAATGCGCTTAACAATCCCTAACATACATATTCCTAAATAATTTGCTGCAGTATACTATATATGCCTGAAATTACCAGTATTGATCATTGTACAAGTCAAGAGATTCGATGACAAGAATAACGAGGGAAAAGTGAAATGAGATTGTCAGAGTCGTTTCACTCCTTTGGAATGACTGGTAAAAGAAAGAGATCATCACGTCGGCGTGAACGCCTCCTCATGATGACGTATTCTGGAGCTGCTCTCCGTCTCGCAATGATTGGAAAAAGGCTGCGCTGAGTAAGGGAAATTTTACTCGCCTCCGGTATGTTTTAAGAACAGTTGCCAGTTTTCTTCGGTGGGATTGGCTTCGAACTTTTGTCGCATTTCTTCGGCCAGATAAGCGTGTTTTTCTTGATGCAAGGCCTGAATGGTTTTTTGCCAAAGATCTTCTAGGGTTGCGGGTTGAGGATTGATCTGAAGAGAGGGGAGGTGACTGTGCACAAAAGCATGGTCAAAGTCTGACAAAATATCATGGTGTGGCGATGTGGATTTGAGATGAGTGAGCCAGCCGTCGGTGCCAATTGTATGCTGGGTTGCGCATAAACTGAGGCACTCTTGTTGCAGGCCTTGGTGGCTGGTAGGGAAGTCAATATTGGAAAAATCTTCTTCATGATCAAATAACAGCGAAGGATAGCGAATAGCTAAGTACAAGAGAATGCGGCGATTGAGATCAAGAGTCGGGGTGCCTTTTTTACGGGTTGCGCGTGGGGAGGTTTGCGCAACTGAGGGTTGCTGGGCTTTGTATCGGTGCTGTTTGGTGCGAGCAGTGATATCATCTTGATAATTTTTACGCAGAAAGGGGTCACGGATCGCATTGATTAAATCTGTAAGGGTTCGTTGAACTTGGGTGCGTTGTTCGGGTGTGTCTTGCGGTGTTGATAAAAAGTACAGTTGCCATAGTTGATCACTCAAACTATTGGCTTGGCCGAGAAGATTTTGAAACGCGACGATGCCGTTGGTATCGATAAATGTATCGGGATCTTGACCTTGGGGTAACGTCAAGAAACGCAGGGTTTTATCGGCGGTAATCAGGGGCATGGCTCGTTCGATAATGCGTTGTTGGGCGCGAATACCGGCGCTATCACCATCCATAACAATGATCGGTGACCGATCCAAGCGCCAAAGAGCTGTGATTTGTTCGGGTGTAACTGCGGTGCCAAGCGGCGCAACGGCACGGCGATAACCAGCTTGCGACAGTTTGATGACATCCATGTACCCTTCAACCAACAACACCGATTGATTCGAGCGGGCATCGTTGGCGTTTTTGGCATTATAAAGCAAGGAGCCTTTATGAAAAATTGGGGTTTCAGGCGAGTTCAGGTATTTAGGTTCTTGCTGGCTGAGCAAGGCCCGCCCACCAAAAGCAACAACTTGGCCCTTGGTGTTGTGAATGGGAAAGATGATGCGGCTGCGAAATTTATCAATGATGTCATGATCACGAGCACTGGTAAGACCGGCGGTTTCAATTTCCTCGGCTGTGAATCCCTGGGTTTTGAGATACTCCATCAAGGTGGTTCGAGAAGAACTGGCAAAGCCAATTTGAAACGCGGCGATGGTTTGAGCGGTGAGGTTGCGGCTTTGAAGATATTTTTGGGCTTCGGTGGCTTCGTGACGCTTCAGGGTTTCTGAATAGAAATCAGCTGCGTGGCGCATGATTTGATGCAGACGATCGCGGGCTTGAAGTTGTGCCGGGGTGAGCTTGGGGCCAGTATCGATGGTTTTGGGAAGTTGCACGCCAGCAATTTCGGCAGCGCGCTTGAGGGCCTCTGGAAAGCTAAGACCGCCTTCCTGCATGAGAAAGCCAAAGACATCACCATGGGCGCCGCAGCCAAAACAATGAAAAAATCCTTTTTGATCATTAACCGTGAAAGAGGGTGTTTTTTCCCCATGAAAAGGGCAAAGACCAGAGAATTCTTTACCGGCCCGCTTCAATTTGACACGCTTGCCAATGACATCCGATAGAGTGATCCGCTCGCGGATTTGGTCTTGGATAGCGCGGCCGCTTTGCATGATTAATTAAGGTGTGATTTGATCTGCGCTGAGGCTTTAGCAAAATCCATTTGCCCGGCGTACTTTTGCTTAAGGCAAGCCATGACGCCCCCCATATCGCGCATGGAAGAAGCGTTGGTTTCCTGGATGCAGGCTTTGATGGCCTGTTCTTGTTCTGCTTCGGTCAGTTGCTGAGGCAAGAATTCTTGCAAAACATCAATTTCGGCTTGTTCTTTGGCGGCCAGTTCGGTGCGGCCGCCATTGGTGTACATATCAATGCTTTGACGGCGTTGCTTGATCATGGTTTCCAGCAGCTTTAGGATGTGTTCATCTTGGGCCTCGGTGGCAGAAGTGTTGTCCACCCGCACGGCAACGTCTTTGTCTTTGATCCCTGACATGATCATACGCAATGTGGTGAGTTTGTCTTTTTCGCCTTGTTTAAGAGCTTCTTTCATGGCGGTTTGAATTTGTGATCTGAGCATGTTTCTTCCTTTAGGTTGTTTTTGTATCACCAGGCTTAGGTGAGAAAAATTTCATTTTATTATTCATTTGTTGCCACTTTTCGGCATCAGGGCGATGGGGTTTTTTGGTTAAAATATTGGGCCAAATTTTGGCATATTTTTGGTTGAAGGCAACCCAATCTTCGGTGTTGGGATCGGTGTCAGGAATAATGGCATCGGCCGGGCATTCAGGCACACAGACACCGCAATCGATGCAAATTTCAGGATCAATTACCAACATGTTTTCGCCTTCAAAAAAGCAATCAACTGGACACACCTCGACACAATCGGTGTAGATACAGTTAATGCATTTATCGGTGACAACGTAGGTCATGTAAGCACCTGCAGATAACCAAGCTTTTTCTTGCCAGCGGCAATTTTGATAACGCCAGGTGAAACGATATCATCCCCTGTAAGAGAGCGGTCTTCACGGGCTTTTTGATCGTTAACGCGGCAGCCACCGCCTTGGATTAACCGACGTGCTTCGCCATTGCTTTTGGCAAAGCCAAGAGCAGTTAGCGCTTGGATAAGGGTGTGCCCAGCTGATAAGTCAGCAGCTTTGATTTGAACAACAGGGGCTGCGGTTTTGAGAATAGGGTGCCCTGCTGCATCTGTGCCGGTAACTTCAAGGGTTTCTTGCTTGTTGAAATGCGATCCAACGGTGGCGTGAATATCAGCTAAAACGTCCGAGCCATGGGCCAATGTCGTGGCGTGATCGGCCAACAGGATTTTGGCTTTATTAATGTCAGCGCCGCTCAGGTTTTCATAGGCGCTGATTTCAGTGACAGAGAGGTCGGTGTAGAGTTTCAGCAACTTGACAACGTCTTGGTCGGCAATGTTGCGCCAGAACTGCCAGTAATCAAGTGGAGATAATTTATCGCCATTAATCCAGACAGCGCCAGCTGCAGTTTTACCCATTTTCTGCCCATCGGCATTTTCAATAAGGGGTAAGGTCAGGGCATATGAAGGGGACTTTTCAAGTTTGCGAATCAGCTCATAACCATTGAGCATATTGGCCCACTGATCTGATCCGCCGATTTGCAGCTGACAATTATATTGACGGTTCAAGTGTAGAAAATCGTAGGCCTGGATGAGGATATAATTGAATTCTAAAAAGCTAAGCGGCGATTCGCGTTCAAGGCGTGTACGAACACTGTCAAATGTGAGCAAACGATTGATGGTGAAGTGGGGGCCGTACGTGCGCAGAAAGTCGAGGTATTTTAAATCCTGCAGCCAGGTATCGTTATTCAACAATAAGGCGCCATTGGCTGTATCTTGATTAAAATTGATAAAGGGCTGCAGAGATTTTTTGATGCCTGTAAGGTGCTGATCAATTTGCGCTGTATCAAGCAAGTTGCGTTCTTGAGAACGGCCGGATGGATCGCCAATTTTGGTGGTGCCGCCGCCAACAATCATAAGAGGTTTGTGACCGTGGCGTTGCATAACCCGGGCGGCCATAATGGTGAGAAGATTACCCACATGGAGGCTGTCAGCGGTGGCATCATAGCCACAATAAAAGGTGATGGGTTGTTTGACCATGGCCGCATCAAGAGCGTCTAGGTCCGTGCATTGATAGATAAAGCCCCGGTCTTGAAGTTCTTGCAGGGCGGAAGATTTGAATTGAGTCATGGGCTTGACATCACTGTGTTGAAATAGATTGAAACTCTTTTTATTTTACATTTTTCAGGTCTCAAGTTACATTTATCCCTCAAATAAATCAATCATATTAGCCATGTCTGTGAAACAAACCAAACTTGCCAACGGCCTTACTGTGATGAGTGATCACATCCCCCATGTTGAAACTGTGTCTATGGGCGTTTGGGTGCGGGCTGGAAGTCGTAATGAAACAATCAATATTAATGGGGCGGCGCACTTTTTGGAGCACATGGCTTTTAAGGGAACAACCAGCCGCAGTGCGACACAAATTGCTGAAGAAGTGGAAAATGTTGGTGGCTATCTGAATGCCTATACCTCACGAGAAATAACAGCTTACTATGCGCGGCTTTTGAAAAAAGACCTGAATTTGGGTGTGGAGATTTTGGCGGACATTTTGCAAAATTCGACCTTTGACCCCAAGGAAATGGACCGTGAGCGGGAGGTGATTGTCCAAGAAATTGGCCAAACCAACGACACACCCAGTGATATTGTTTTCGATTATTTTGAGGAAACATGCTTTCCCAATCATGCTATTGGGCGGTCTATTTTAGGTCCGACTGAAACCGTGCGCGCAATGAAGCGGGAAGATTTAATGGGATTCATGGACCGCCATTACTTGCCAGACCAAATGGTGGTTTCAGCAGCTGGCAACGTTGATCATGACCAGTTTGTGGACCAGGTTGAAAAACATTTTGGCGGGATGAAAAAGAACCACGACCCCGAGCAAAGACGTGCGCCGGATTATGTGGGCGGAGCCTGTCATAAAGTGAAAGAGCTAGATCAGTTGCATGTACTGCTAGGTTTCAAGGGATGCAGCCTTCAATCTGACCCTTATTTTCCCACGATGATTTTATCAACAATTTTGGGCGGTGGTATGTCATCGCGGTTGTTCCAAGAGGTGCGTGAGAAAAAGGGCCTTGCCTACGCTGTTTATGCCTTTAGCTCGAGCTATTCAGATGCGGGCGTATTTGGCCTTTATGCCGGCACAGGACAAAAGGAAAGCAAGGTGTTGGTGGATACGTTGTTTGAAACGCTGGGCCAAGCACAAAAAGATATAACAACCCAGGAGCTAGAACGGGCTAAGCATCAATTAAAGGCTTCTATTTTGATGGCATTTGAAAGCACGACAGCCCGGTGTAAGCGGTTAGCGACCAACTATTTGCTGTTGAACCAACTGTATAGTCCGCAGCAATTGGTTGAGAAAATAGACGGTGTTTCAATGGATCAAGTACGCGATGCTCTAAGATGTACGTTGAACAGCCCAATGACGGTGGCAACCATTGGCCCCAGCCAAGAGCTTCCTTCTTTTGAGCAGATGGTTTCTATGCGAAACCATGCGTGTAAGGCGGCTTGATATGTTAAATGCTTTGATCTTAGCAGCTGGCGACGGCAAGCGAATGAAATCAAGTCTTGCAAAACCTTTGCACAAACTTGCTGGCTTGGCGATGATTGATCATGTGATACGATCAGTTCGTTCGGTTAATGCGCATGATATTGCCATTGTGGCCTCGCCAACTTTGCCCACAATTGATGAAGCGATTCCAACCTTTATTCAATCACCACCTAAAGGAACAGGTCATGCGGTTCAATGTGCCTTGGACTGGATTAAAACTTTGAGTGGTGACTTGCTTATTTTATGTGGGGATGCGCCCTTGATTCAACCTAAAACGTTGACCCACCTTTTAGAGCAAAAAAAGAATACTCAAGCCGATATCGCTGTTTTGGCAGCTGATGTGCAAGGGCCCAACCAGTATGGCCGGTTGGTGTTGGAGAATGGTGATCAAGTGGGCGCTATTGTGGAGGCGAAAGAATTATCAGCTGAAGACATAGCCCAACAAACTCTATGTAACTCTGGGGTGTTTTTGGTTTCCGTAGCCAAGTTGCCTGATTTGCTTGATCAGCTTGATGACGACAATGCAAGTGGTGAATTTTATTTAACGGATATCGTTAAGCTTGCGCATGGACAAGGCCTTAAAACCACTTATAGCTTGGCCAGTGAACGTGAGATTCAAGGGGTGAATGGTCGGGCTGATTTGGCCAGGGCTGAGCGGACTTTTCAAGAAATTACCCGTGAAGCAATGTTAGATAATGGTGTGACGCTTCAGGCCCCGGAAACGGTTTTTTTCGCGCATGATACCGAGATTGCCAGCGATGTAACTATTGAACCTAATGTTGTTTTTGGCCCAGGGGTATCAATTGCTAGTGGATCGCGGATTAAAGCGTTTAGTCATCTTGAAGGGTGCAAGATTAGCGAGCATGTTGAGGTGGGGCCTTTTGCCCGCATCCGCCCAGGAACTGTATTGTCTGAGAAATCTAAGGTTGGTAATTTTGTTGAACTAAAGAACACAACATTGGGACCAAAAAGTAAGGTAAACCATTTGTCCTATTGCGGCGATACAACAATTGGGGAGGCCAGTAATATTGGTGCTGGGACCATTACCTGTAATTACGATGGGGCGCGTAAACACCAAACCACCATTGGTGATGAGTGCTTTATTGGTTCAAACACCAGCTTGGTGGCGCCGGTTACCATTGGTAATGAAGCGGTGATTGCGGCGGGCAGTACAATTACCAATCACGTAGATGATAAGGCTTTGGCTTTTGCCCGGACCAAGCAAACGACGTTGTCGGGCAAAGGAAAAGTGTATCAAGATCGCGTTAAGGCGCAGAAAAAGGATTAATTTATGTGTGGCATCATTGGCATTATTGGCCGGCAAAATATCGTTCCAGATTTAACCGAGAGTTTAAAGCGCCTTGAATACCGCGGTTATGATTCGGCAGGCATTGCGATTTTGGCTGATGGACAAATCCAACGTCGGCGGGCTCAGGGAAAAATAAAAAATTTGGAGGCCTTGCTTGGGCAAGAGCCGCTTGAGGGAAATATTGGCATAGCGCATACCCGCTGGGCAACCCATGGTAAGCCGTCTGTTAATAATGCTCATCCACATGCAACAGATAAAGTAGCGGTGGTGCATAACGGCATTATTGAAAACTATCTGGAGTTGAAAAAAGGCCTGGAAGCAAAGGGCCATGTTTTTGAAAGTGAAACAGATACTGAGGTTGTGGCCCATTTGTTAACAGCATTGCTGACAGAAGCAGGATCTTTGGAACAAGCTGTGCGGCAGTGTTTGGATCAGCTGGAAGGCGCCTTTGCACTGGCAGTTTTATTTAAAGATAACCCAGAGACAATATTTTGTGCGCGGCGTGGCAGTCCTTTGGCGATTGCTCAGAAAGCTGGTGAGTTTTTTGTGGGCTCCGATGCGTTGTCCCTGGCGCCGTTTACCAACCAGATATGTTACTTGGAAGATGGTGATTATGCCTTTGTGTCATCAACTGGGTATCAAATATTTGATGAAAAACACCAGGCTGTTCAGCGCGCTGTCAAACAATCTAAGGCATCAGGTGCGGCGATTGGTAAAGGCAATTTCCGGCATTTTATGTTGAAAGAGATTTATGACCAGCCAACCGTAGTCGGTGATATTTTGACAGCCTATGTGGATCATGCTAACCATGATGTGAATTTGCCCTTGGAAGCGATTGACCTTGCAGCGATAAAGCGGGCGCTGATTGTGGCGTGCGGCACTTCTTATTATGCAGGGATGGTGGGTAAAAACTGGCTTGAGAAAAATGTTGGTATTGCGGTTGAGGTGGATGTAGCCTCTGAGTTTCGTTATCGTACGCCGCCATTGGATGATGTGGATTTATGTATTTTCATTTCTCAGTCGGGTGAAACAGCTGATACTTTATCAGCGATGCATTATGCCAAAAGCCAGGGCAAGAAATGCTTGGCCTTGGTAAACGTGCCGGAAAGCTCATTGGCACGCGAATGTGATGCCACCATTGAATTACACGCAGGGCCTGAAATTGGTGTGGCTTCAACCAAAGCGTTTACGGCGCAGTTAACAGTTTTGGCCTGTTTAACAGTTGCTTTGGCCAAGGCGCATGCTGATCGATGTGCTTCAGATATAGCCAACAAAATGATTGATGATCTCATGACTTTGCCCCAGTTCATGCAAGATGAATTAAGCCATGATGAGGGGATTCAAAAACTGGCGCGTTTTTTTGTCGAGAAGAATCATGCGTTGTTTATTGGGCGTGGCAGTGGATTTCCCTTGGCGGCTGAAGGTGCATTGAAATTGAAAGAATTGTCTTATATTCACGCTGAGGCTTATGGCGCTGGAGAGCTGAAGCATGGGCCGATTGCCCTGATTGATGCCAATATGCCGGTTGTGGCCATGGTGTCCTCGCAGTTGTTGATGGACAAAATGCATTCTAACATTCAGGAAATTTTGTCGCGTGAAGGCCAAGTGATTCTTATTGCCGATGGTCCAGCCCAGAAAGAGATCAGTGATACAGATGTGCGGCGGATTGAAACACCTACTGTTTCAGAATTTTTGTCCCCATTTATGTTTGTGATTCCGTTGCAGTTGCTTTCATACCATGTAGCGCTTTTGAAAGGTACAGATGTTGACCAGCCGCGCAACCTGGCAAAATCTGTCACCGTTGAGTAGTTTTTTGAAGAGCTAAGACCTTTTCAACAGCTTTGGATTTAGGAACACCATCGCGGCAACAATGGCCATGCTGGCAAAGCCAATGCTGGTGAAGAATGAATATTGATAGCCGTAGGTATCCCATAAGTGTCCAGCCAGGGTGCTGCTGGCAAGATAACATAGGCCCGTCATGAAATAGAAAATACCAAAGGCAGTAGCACGGGCTTCTTTTTCAACCACGTCACTGATAAGGGATAGAAATATGCTTTGGGTGGTGCTCATTTGGGCGCCCCAGAAAAAGATACCCAAAACAACGACAAAAATATTGGTACCAAAACCCATAAGTACGTTGGCAAAGATCATGAAAATAAAGCCAGTGATTAAAATCATGCGACGGTTATAGCGATCCGAAAGATAGCCCAATGGATAAGCAACCAGGAATTGACCAATGTTCATGATCACCATAACAAGCGGGCCTAATGACTGAGGTAGACCAGCTTCATTGGCGCGCCAAGTTAGAAGGCTTTCGCTGAAGTGCGTCATTTCAAAAACAATGGCAACAATAATGATCAGCCAAAATGGCATGGAAAGACGCTGACGAGCTTTTTTAATGTTCTCGGGCTCTGGGAAGTTGCGAAGACCAAGAGCAATTAAAGTAAGGCCGAGAACAGCAGAAGCGGCTGGCAAATATATAGATGTTGTGGATAGCAGTGGGCTAGAAATATCACTGTTGTATAAAAAGTATGCAATGCTTAAAACAACCAGCCCAATGACTAAATAGCTTATTTTTTGAGCAATTAAACCAGGAGTTTTTCGAGCGGCTATTTGCCAACGATAAACACCTAAAGTAAAAATCAGAAGACAGACTAAAAAATGATAGGATGTTGAAAGCAATAAAAAAAGACCAGTGATCGTAAGTGAAAATGCAAGCAAACGACACAAAACATTGTGGGTAATTACATAAGGCTTGGCCGCCCAGATAATTAGTTTAAGTGAGAGCACAAGGCTTATGAGTTGAAGGACAGGATTTGAAAAAGTTTGAAAACTAAATAACATTAATGCGCTTGAGGCCGCTAGGCTAAAAACAAACCACCCAGCGTTTTGATGGCGTTTGAAAAAGGCCCACAGATCATTGTCTTGTTTCAGCTCTGGCAAGGCATCGTTATGCTCATAGCATTCGCGGTGGTTTTTAGGCTCTTTAATAAAAAACACCAAGATGATGAAGGAGATGAAAGCTGGGATAGTGGCAACTGTGAAAACAATCAAGAAGTCTGTGTGATCAGGGGCATCTGGATTAACGCTGAAGGTGAAGAGAATGCCCATACCAATAAAGGCACCAAAAACAGATCCGATGGTTTTCATGGAACGCATAAAGCCATAGCTAGATCCCCGTCGTTTTTCAGAGGTAACATCTCCAACCAATGCATCCCGCGGCGAAGCAATGGTGCCATTAGCGAAACGATTGATAGCTTGAGCGATAAAAACGATCAAAACATTTGAGGCAAACAGGTAAAGTGGCTTGGAAAGCACAGCAAGACCATAGCCAAATACTAAAACCTTTTTCCGATTCTGCATAAAATCACTGATCACGCCAGAGGCAATACGGGTGAGGTATGAAATAAATTCAACCATCCCATCAATAAAAGCAGTGGTTTTGGCTGAGGCGCCTAAAACATTTTTCATGTACATGGGCAAGTTACTGTAAATCATGGTGGTGGAAACGTTAATGAGCAGGCCCACAATGGACAGTAAAACAACGGCAATAGGAAGATAAAAAAGATGTTTTTTCAAAGCAATTGCTCAGAACTATTGAAGCTTTTTTGTATACGATTTCAGGGTTTGAAATCAAGGTTAAATACATAAAATCTTGATTGCGTTTTTACGATGTAAATTTAACAGACGCTATGAGCGCTTTGTTTATGAAAAACCTTGACTTTTAAGCATAGATACCTATGTATATATTAGTTTAAATTGCTTTATTTTAAGGGTTATTCATGACGGTTGCACCAACAGATCAAAATTCAGAAAAAATCAAAAACAAGGAAATCGACGCCGAGGAAAACGATGATCTTGAGGTTGATGAAGATCTTGATGAGGATCAAGAAGAGACAGTTGACGATGCAATTGAGGCAGATGAAGATGATTCTGAGCCAAGTGTAAGGCCAAAGCCAAAGACCAATATCGATGATATTGATGACGATGATGAAGAGCCAGTTGAAGAAATTGCGGAGGATGTTGATCAAATAGAGTCTGCTGAGGATAGTAGTGAAGGTAAGCCAAAGAAAGCTGAAGCTGCTGGGCATACGGATGATCCTGTACGAATGTATCTTCGTGAAATGGGAACGGTTGAGCTTTTATCCCGTGAAGGTGAGATTGAAATTGCGAAACGGATTGAGTCTGGCCGGAACATGATGATTGAGGGTTTGTGTGAAAACCCATTAACCATGAAATCCTTGACTGTTTGGATTAATGGTTTGGAAGAAGGAAGTATTGCGCTGAGAGATATTATCGCCATTGACGCTTCGTTCAATGATGATGAAGCCTTTAAAGAAGGGCAAGAAGACGAAGCTCTGAGCGATGACGAGCCAGAAGAAAATGACGAGGCATCTGAGGAAGATGGTGATGAAGAGGCCTCGGAAGGTGGCGATGAAGAGGAAGAGGCAAGCATCTCTGTTGCCCTTATGGAAGAATCTTTAATGCCCAAAATGCTTGAAATATTTGATCGTTTCAAGAAGCTTTATGCGAAAATAAAACCCCTACACCAAGAGAAACTTCAAAAGACCCGTGAAAACGATGCCTTGAGTGATGCTCAACAAAAGAAACTTTTGAAGTTGGAATCAGAAATGAAAGAGCTTCTTGGTGAAATTTTCTTTAATAATCAGCGCATTGAAGGATTGGTTGAAGAGCTGAGTGCTTTGAATAAAGAGCTTTTAGGGCATGAGGGCCAACTGATGCGGATGGCCTTGGATCACAAAATAAAACGTGAAAACTTCCTGGCCCATTACCAAGAACATTTAGATAACCCTAAGTGGGCTGAGGCCAAAATTACCAAGCAGAAGAAAGAGTGGCAGGACTTTTTTGATAAAAAAGTGGAAGAAATCGCCAAGGTTCGCGAAAAGATGGATAAAATTGCTGACCATTTTGGCTTGCCATTAGGTGATTTTAAAACGATTGCCCACAAGGTGCAAAAGGGGCAACGCCTTTCAAACCGTGCAAAAAAAGAGATGATTGAGGCAAACCTACGTTTGGTGATCTCTATAGCTAAGAAATATACGAACCGTGGTTTGATGTTTTTGGATTTGATTCAAGAGGGAAACATTGGCTTGATGAAAGCTGTTGATAAATTTGAATATCAACGCGGATATAAATTCTCAACCTATGCAACTTGGTGGATACGCCAGGCCATTACCAGATCAATTGCGGATCAAGCGCGAACCATCCGAATTCCTGTACATATGTTTGAAACCATCAACAAGTTGGTGCGGACATCACGGCAGATTCTTCATGAAACAGGGCGTGAGCCAACCCATGAAGAACTGGTTGAAAAGTTGAACATGCCTCTTGAGAAGGTGCGCAAGGTAATGAAGATTGCTAAAGAACCCATCAGCTTGGAAACACCTGTTGGAGATGAAGACGATAGTTATCTGGGTGATTTCTTGGAAGATAAAAACTCGGTTATTCCATTAGATGCGGCGATCCACACAAACCTACGCGACTCCACGACGCGGGTACTATCAAGCTTAACGCCACGTGAAGAGCGGGTTTTGCGGATGCGTTTTGGTATTGGTATGAACACGGATCATACCCTTGAGGAAGTTGGTCAGCAGTTCAAAGTGACCCGAGAGCGGATTCGTCAGATTGAGGCGAAGGCCTTGCGCAAGTTGAAGCATCCGAGCCGTTCACGGAAGTTGAGAAGCTTTATTGATTTCTAGGCTCTGAAAGCCAGCTGTAAAGACTTTTGAGTTTGTCTTGTAAAGCTGGATTCCGAACTTGAGATACATCTTTTTCTAAAGCCTCGGGTAACGCCTGAGGCTTTTTTGTTGTGAGGGCTGTATTTATATCATTGCGTGTGTTTTCAAGGGGGGCTTTGACGATGCGCAATGATTTGACAAGTGATTCACCAAAATAATTATTGATAGCATCGATTATGGGTTGTTGCTGATATTGTAATAAGAACTCAGCGCCTTCTTGTGTGGGCTGCACATGCAGAATAATGCTTGTATCATTTGGCACAGCTGTTGTCTTGATCGGTTTAATCTCATTTGCATGAGCATCACCAACAATAAGAGCCCAATTGGTGAATAGCTGGTAAAGCTGGAGTTGTTTGTGATCGAAGTTTTCGACACAGCTTGATTGAACAGGTGACTTAATGGCCTTAAGTCCAAATGTGCATGTGCGTTTAAATTTTTTTTCTTTTGGTGTCATAGCTTAAGTATTAAGCTAAAAACTTAATTACAACAAGAGTGAGTAATATAATTTGGTAGGGCTAAATACTACTTAGAAGCAGCAAGAAGCTTTTTACGAATCTTAACCATTTCAGGCGAAAGCTTTGTCACGGATGTTGAAAGTAAGTACTGGTCCAAGCCACCGTTATGTTCAATAGTGCGAAGGCCATGGTTTGAAAGCTTCAGCTTAAATGGCATTTTAAGAAGGTCGCTGTAAAGATTTAATGTGTTGAGGTTGGGTAAAAAACAACGACGCGTTTTGTTGTTAGCATGGCTAACATTATTACCAGTTAAAACACCTTTTTGAGTCACGGAACAACGACGAGACATAATCCAACCTTTACGTTTAAATATTCTAGCTTTTATTAATAGATTCTCCAATAGTGGTCAAGGAAAAAGACACCCTATTTCTTTTTTGTTTTAAAAGCAGTCCACGTATTGCAAAACAAAACAGCTGAAGCGCCATTGGCTAAGACGTTATTTGCTGTGTTGAAAATATCAAACAGAATATAAATGGCGGTAATTAACCCCGTCATTTCTTGAGTGAACCCGAAACTGTTTGTCATGACTGGGATCATGACAAAAATCCCTCCACCGGGGATAGAGACGATACCAAAGCGAAGAAAGGCCATGAATAGAGCACTGCTGATTAGGGTGGCTGTGTCCGGAATCGCCTGGCCAAAAGCAATGGCCGTTGCAAAAATCAAGAACGGCACACTGGTTCCATCTCCTAATAAATGGACATTGGTTGCGGGCGGCAGGAAAGCATCGGCCATGCTGGGATCTTTAATGTTCTTTTTAACCGCCTTAAGAGATTGGGGCAGGGCTGCTGAGCCTGATAGCGTCATCATCCCCGTGATGTAGGGTGGAATCATGTCTTTAAATAATTTTTTGAAGGCAGTAAAGTTGAACTTTGTTGCAAGGAGCAAAATGAAAAAACAGTACAGGATTTGAAAGCCAAAGATCAGGCCAACCAAAGGAGCATAGTCTTGGAATATATTATCTAAGAGACCTTCATAATGCAGTTGAGCAACAAACCCCCCGACAAAGATAGGAAGCAAAGGGACGAAAAATTTATTGATAAAGATATCAATGAAACGGCGGGCAATGATTTCACTTTGGGTGAATACTTTTGCTGGCATAAAACGTGCCATGAACCCAAGAAAAAAACCTAAAGCTAAACCTATTTGTGTTGGAATGAGAGGTTTTAAATCTGATTGAAAAAAGGGAACGAGAGCCTTTTTAACCTCTTCGGCCCGAGTCGGGCATAGTTCTGGATAAGTTTTAAGAATATGCGCCGCCCCGAATCCATATAAGTTGGCAATAAAGTTTGAGGCAATAAAAAATACAATTAATGTTATAACAAAGCCAATCACGCCCGATTGCATACGGCTAAGCGACAGAAATAGGAAAGACATAACCAGCCAAGGTAGGCAAAGCTTTAGAGCCGTTAAAACAAGAGAACTTGCTGTGAGTAAGCCTTGTAACACGCCGTGGGGGATTATGTTGCCAAAAAGGAATATGATAGCGATAACCAGTGTTACCTGGATCGGTGGGCTTAAAAGGGGAGCAATAAATTTTTTCATCATTCTTTGTATTAGCATGCTAGATAGCAAATGCAATAGATATTTAATGAAATTCTCTTTTGGATGAAGGCAAAAAATGTGTTCTATTTGCTATTTTTTGCATACATGGTACTTTATAGGTGTATATCTGGCAGGATATTTTTTGTATGAGCGGTAAGACGCAGCACCCTTTTCACCTTGTTGAGCCCAGTGCATGGCCTTTATTGACCTCTTTGTCTGTTTTGGTTCTAGGGGTTGGGTTTGTTTTGCTGATTAATGCCAATCCAGTTGGCACAACAATCCTTTTATTCGGGACTGGTGGTTTCTTGGCTTGCTTAGCTGGGTGGTGGCGTGATGTCATTCTTGAATCACAAGTTGAGAGAAAGCATACGTCAGTTGTAAAATCAGGGTTAAAACTTGGTTTTTTGGTTTTTATTCTGAGCGAAATCATGTTTTTCTTTGGCTTTTTCTGGGCTTATTTTACAGCGAGTGTTTTTCCTGCAGCAGAGATAGGGGGCGTTTGGCCACCAAAAAATATTGAAACCATCAATCCGTTTCGCCTGCCTTATTTAAATACGCTTATATTATTGCTGTCGGCATCGAGCTTAACTTGGGCTCACGAATCAATTGGACGTAGAGGTGAGCGTGAGAGTTTTTTAACTGGGCTTGGTATTACGGTGATACTTGGCATAATTTTTGTGATTGTGCAGATTTTTGAATATAGCCATGCAAAATTTTCTATTAGAGATGGAATTTATGGGTCAAATTTTTTTATGCTAACAGGTTTCCATGGCCTGCATGTAATTATTGGCACGATCTTTCTGGCTGTGTGTTACTTTAGAGCAAGAGCAAATTTCATGGATGAAAAAAAGCAGGTTGGCTTTGAAATGGCTGCTTGGTACTGGCACTTCGTTGATGTGGTCTGGCTGTTTTTATTCGTATTTATTTATTGGTGGGGAAGTTAATGAAAATCACAAAGGCGAAAAAATTTTATCTAACGGGTTTGATTGGTGCTGCTGGTGCTATTCTACTATTATGCCTTGGAAATTGGCAACTGGCCCGGGATGATTGGAAACAAGACTTGCTGCAGCGTATTGCGGAGGCGCCTAAGAAGGCCGTGATTAATCTAAATACAATTCCAGAAGACCAATTAGAGGACTATTTATATAGGCGTGTGCGGGTAAAAGGAAAATGGGGTGTTGGTGGTAACTATTTTGTTATTGCCCGCACACACAAAAAACGCGTTGGATACCATATTTTAGGCATTGTCGAATTGCCAAACACGAAACACATGCTGGTTAATTTTGGTTGGGTTAAGCACAAACAATTTTCAACCCGTGATCGTTTGCCAGCAGATTTTATTGGCCGCTTGCGTAAAGCGCCATCAAGAAGCTGGTTTGCGGCTGGCCACACACCAGAGAAAATGGAGTTTTCAAGTATTGATCCTAAAGCTATTGGGCGGGGGCTTGGAATAGATATATTGCCTTACTATTTAGACCATGTTCGGCCTGATACTGGCCAGCAACCAATTCCAATTGCTAATGACCTTACTCTGCCAAATAACCATTTAAACTATGCGCTGACTTGGTATGCATTGACGTTGATTTGGGTGATTGTTTTTGTCAGGCTTTTGTGGCGCGATCGCATTGAACGCTCAGGATAGGATTATAATCAAGTCTTTGGTTGTTTGAATGATTAAGCTGACTTCTTCGTTTGTCATTTCTGGGTTGATAGGAAGGCGTACAAGGCGTGATGCGCAATCTGAAGCATGTTTAATTTCACCACTAACTCGACCGTATTTCTTACCTGCTGGCGAGTTGTGAAGCGGAACGTAATGCCCTGTTGCCTTAATACCTTTTTCTTGGAGTTTGCGAATTGCAGTTTCGGCTAAAGCAGGTGTTGGCATCAAAAAATAATATATGTGACCATTTATATAAGCCCCATCTGGAACATGCATGCGTTGGAGAAGTTTTTGCTCTTCTAATTCTTGCACACCATCATGATAAGCTTGCCATACCGATCGGCGTTTTTTTGTGATGATGTTGAGCTTTTTGAGCTGGCCCAGAAGGTAATCGGCTTGCAAATCGCTCATCAGATAAGATGATCCAACATCCATCCAGGTATATTTATCAACCTGGCCTTGAAAAAATTGCTGGCGGTTGGTGCCCTTATCGCGAATAATTTGGGCGCGCTCCAAAAGTTGTGGATCATTGACAACGAGACATCCACCCTCGCCGCATGAGATGTTTTTGGTTTGGTGGAAGCTGAACGCAGCAGCCGCACTTTGGGTGCCTATTTGGTGATTGTTATAGAGCGCCCCAATGCATTGCGCGGCATCTTCTACAACAAAAAGGTTTTGGGCTTGAGTAATTTGATTGATTCGCATCATATTGCAGCTAATTCCAGCATAATGCATGACAATAATGCCCTTTGTTTTAGGGGTGATTGCATGTTTAATCTTTTCTGGATCAATATTTAAAGTTTGGGGATCACAATCAACAAAAACGGGTGTAGCGCCAACTAAAACCACAGCTGTTGCGGTGGATGAAAATGTGAAGGATGGAACAATAACTTCATCGCCAGGTTTGACTTCCATAAGCAACATGCTCATTTCCAGAGCGGCGGTACAAGAAGGAGTTAGAACAACCAGCGGTGCCTTGAAATGATCTTCGAGCCACTTTCTGGCTTGTGCATTGTAAGGGCCATCACCAGATAAAATGGGCACCTTATCCTGCCTTACGGTCAATGCAATTTGGGCATGAAACACTTTCTTTGTAAAGAGGGCTTTTCTGTTCTTCAAAAGTGAGCGGGTGGCGGCAGCAATGGCATTGAATCATACCGTTTGGCTTGCATTCCGGCGTTAAGGCCGTGCGTTTATCAAAGACGAAGCAATCACCCTCGTAGTGGTCACCGCCAACTTTCTGGAAGTAGTTTAGAATGCCACCATTAAGTTGGAATACATTTTTGAAACCGTTTTTTTCTAGAAAGGGCGCAGCTTTCTCACAACGAACCCCCCCAGTACAAAAGGTGACAATTGGCAGCTCATGCGCTTTGGGCGGGAGATCTTTTGATTTTTCAATGAACTTCCTGAACGACTTAATTTCAGGGTTTATGGCGTTTTTAAATGTGCCAATCTTCACCTCAAAACTGTTGCGGGTATCAAGAATAATGAACTCTTTTCCTGTTTCATACCAGTGCTTAAGTTCTTCTGGTTCAATATACTTGGCGGGTTGAGTTAGTGGATCAATACCATCTTGGCCAAATGAAATAATTTCTTTTTTTAGGCGAACCAGCATTCGGTTAAAAGGGATATAATCACTAATCGTTTTTTTATATGTCATATCTTGCAGCCACGAGATTTCAGAAAAATGTTTAAGAAGCGTTGTTATATGGCTCTCAGTTCCTGAAATGTTGATATTGATTCCTTCAGGTGCCACCAAAATGGTTCCTTTGATCTGATTTTTCTTGCACAGATTGAGTAAGAGCGCTTTAATTTGCAGCAAATCTTCAAGGTTGATAAATTTATAACCTGTTAAGTTGATAATTTTTTCGCCGGACATTGTTGTTGGTGACCTTTTTTTATGTGTTAGATTTAAAATTAATGTTAATTTGTGTCAATATGGAGTTCAAGTTATGAAAAAACAGTTTTTAATATACCCCCTTTTTCTACTGGTTGCTTTATCTTCTTGCGAACAGCGAAAGCCTGAAGCTGACCAAATGAAAAATAATGCGATGCGGCCCCTTGAAGAAGAGGTTGTTCTTTACGAAAGAGACCCAAACCACCCGTCAGAAAATAGAGGTTTAGGATCGCTGGCTGATCCAAAATCAACAGAGTCAATGTCTGATTCAGGTATTGATCGAAATGATGAATTAATTCCTGAAGGGTTATATCGACAAATGAACCCGACAGGTGCAACGCTGGCGCAGTTTTAACATTTAAATGGCTGATACTAAAACAGTTTCCAATTTCAATATTTTGAATGAAGCACGTCGTATTATTACATGCGAGAGAGATGGACTTACAGCTTTAGCAGAATCTTTGGATCAGACATTTAAGGATGTTTTGAACAAGTTATTAGCATGCTCAGGAAAGGTTATAGTTTCTGGCATGGGGAAAAGTGGACATATTGGTAAAAAAGCTGCAGCAACTTTTGCATCAACTGGAATGCCAGCTATTTTTATTCACCCTGGGGAGGCAAGTCATGGCGATCTTGGTATGATTGATGACCAAGACTGTGTGATTGCGCTTTCAAATTCAGGAGAGACAAAAGAGCTTTCAGATTTGATTTTATATTGTCATAGCTATAATATTCCTTTGATCGCTGTTACACAAAATCCAAAAAGCCAACTTGCACGACATTCTACTTATGTTTTGTTGCTGCCCAAGTGTACGGAGGCCTGTGCAATTAAATTGGCACCTTCAACATCGTCAACAATGACATTGGCACTCTTGGATAGTTTAGCCTTAACGCTCCACGCAGCACGAGGGTTTACGCCCAAAGACTTTAAGCGTTATCATCCTGGTGGAAAGCTTGGCAGCTCACTTGTGTGTGTGAAAGACATTATGGCCCCGAAAGCAATCATGCCTTTGGTGTGTCAAGATACAGTCCTTTCTGAAGTCGTTGTGATAATGTCACAAGGGAGAATGGGATGCGTTGCTGTGATTGACTCAAAAGATAACTTAGTGGGGCTGATTACTGATGGTGATCTTAGGCGGCATATGAGCCGGGATTTATTCGATAAAAAAGCTAGTGATATTATGACTAAAAACCCTAAGTGTATTGATGAAAATAAACTTGCGGTTGATGCTTTGCGTGAAATGCACACCCAAAAAATCACCTCTTTAATGGTAGAAAGTAGAAATCAGGAATTGGTTGGAATGATTGATATTCACACCTGTTTGAATGCTGGTATTAAAGTAGATTAATCATGCAAGAAGAACACAAAAATAGACTTAAGAGACAAAGCAACGTTAAACTGATATTGGTATTGTGTGGATTTTTTCTTGTAATGGGGCTGATTTTTTGGCCCAGTATTGAGTCGCTTTTTACAAACATTGAATCTGGCTCTGAACAAAAAGAATTTTATAAAAAAGTTGAGAAAACAATTGTGCAATCGCAAGAAGTGGTAAACCCTCGTTACGTGAGTGAGGACGAAAAAAACAGGCCTTACGTTATAACTGCGAAAAAGGGAATTAATGATACAAACGTAGATAAAATCTATCTTGATGATGTGGTATCGTCTTTGCGTGTAAATGATGAGAGTGGCGACCGCATAACAATTACTTCGCAAAAAGGCGACATTATTTCCGGTAAAGAAGGATCTGCCAATTTGCAAGGACAGGTTGCCTTATCACAAAATCAGGATTTTACAATTTTCTCGGATAAGGCAAAAATCAATTTTAATAAAGGACTGATTAAAACCAACACAAAAGTTGAAGGGCAAGGGACTTATGGGCAGTTCAAAGCACAAGGGTTAGACTTGGATATTCACCAAGGAATTTTAAAGCTTTATGGTAAGACTTCATTGCGTTTGGAGCCAAAGGCGTTTGACGGGAGGTCTGTATGAGATTTGTTCTTTTACTAGGTTTGCTACCATTTATAGATTCTATGGCTGAAGTTGAGAAAAACAGCTTTCCGATTGATATCAGTGCAGCGGCTGGAGTTCAGGTTTATGATTCGGAAAATCGACTTGAAGCCTATGATCAACTTAGCATAGCCCGATCTGATGCAACGATTTATGGCGATAAAGCCGTTATTCGTTACGTAAAAAAGGATGATAAAAGGCAGCCACGTGAGCTGATTGTTAATGATCGCGTTATAACCGTTTCGCCGCAAGCAACCATTTATGCTGATCAAGTGATTTATGATGTGAAACAAGAAAAGCTTACTTTTTTAGGAAAGTTAGTAAAACTCTATGGTCTTACAGCCAATATTAATGCCAAAAAGTCATTAGCATATTTGCCTAATAAGAAACAAGCAATTGCGCGTGGGAAAGTCGAAATGCAAGATTTACAATCGCCGCAAAAATTATTTGCAGATCGCATTGATTTCTTTTTTAAGGATGGGGCACAAAAAGAGCAGGGCTTTACTCAATCTAAGGAATCAAAAGAATTAATGGGCGCTCTTGAGTATGTTGAGGGACATGGCAACGTGCGAATCGTTTTGCCAGGAAAAATTGCAACCGGTGATCATGCATCCTTTCGGGCGGGTAAAAACATTATCGAAATGTGGGGGAATGTTCTGGTGACCGATGACAATAAGCAATTACGGGGAGAATACGCTGTGATATATAAAAACCAGGGACAAAGCAAAGTTTTTGCCAATTTACCAAAGCATAAGAGACCAGCTGGTACAGCTACAAACAATGGCCCACAAAAACGTGTCAAAATTGTCTTGCTGCCAAAATAGTTTTCCAATACTTTAACAATTACTTATGAGTACGATTGTAGCTGAAAATATTGGTAAATCCTATGGTGGTCGCCCCATCTTGCGGGGGGTGAACGTAACCGTTAATTCCGGTGAAGTTGTTGGCCTGCTTGGTCCCAATGGAGCTGGTAAAACAACCTGTTTTTATATTATTTGTGGGTTAATTAAAGCGGATTATGGATCAGTAATCCTTGATAACTTTGATATTACGCCCTTACCTATGTTCAGACGGGCACGATTAGGAATTGGATATTTGCCACAAGAGCCTTCTATTTTTCGTGGGCTTAGTGTGGAAGATAATATCCGTGCAGTGGCTGAAATTCGGGAGAAAGATGAATTCAAAGTCCAAAAAATTATTGATGATCTTTTGGATGAGTTTTCAATATCTCATTTGCGAATGACATCTGCATTATCTTTGTCTGGGGGGGAGCGGCGCCGGCTGGAAATTGCGCGTGCACTTGCCACAAATCCAAAATTTATTTTGCTGGATGAGCCTTTGGCTGGGATTGATCCAATTGCCGTAAATGATATCCGTCAGTTGATTCATCATTTGAAAGAGCGGGGGATTGGCGTATTGATTACGGATCATAATGTGCGGGAGACATTGGGAATAGTTGACCGCGCTTATATTTTGCATGATGGCGTGATTTTGAAAGAAGGCACAGGTGCTGAGATTGTAGCCCACGAGGGTGTCCGTCGCGTTTACTTGGGCGAACAATTTCACTACACGGTATGAGCAGTAGATAAAATATTTTTATTTATCTCTATTTTCTGAATAATTTACGCACTATAATGGTCCTATGACAGGGTGGATTGTTATTATTATATTGTTTGTATCGGGAAGCCTTATGGCAGAAGTCCGACCTTATGTCTCTATGCGTACGGGTATTGCCAAAACCAAAGCGCAATTTGATCCGCAGTTATTTATTGTTAATCCAGTTGGTGGAAACGTTAACATGCATCTAACCAATTCGGGTAAAGCAAAAAAAAATAGCCTCGATTTAGAGCTTGCTATGGGGCTTACCATTCCCATAGCTTATGAGTTTAAAATTGATGCTGAAGTCATATACGATCCTTTAAATTACAAAGCCCAAAGAAACTTGTCTTATAGTGGTTTTTTCCCTAATTTTGTTGGAATTCCCGGGCACTATGAAACGCGAAATTCTGTTGAAAATATGAAAATGTCACAAAATTTTGGTATTAATGTTGGGCTTCGATATACTCTAAATAAGTGTCATGAAGTTCTAGGACGAGTTGGTATTCAACATTCAAGGCTATCTTATCAATCGGCTTTGTACAATCAGGGGAATTTGAGAGCAAAAAATGTTGAGAATAAAAAATTATATCGGTACTCAACTGAATTAGGATGGATCTACCATTGGTCAAAAAGTTTATCATCAGAGATGATCTTCGGTTATCAATTTAAGGCGAAGAACAAAACGTATGATCTGCATCCAAGTCAAGATGTGGATTATTTTCCAAGGGTGAAAGTAAGGCAAATTTTGATTAAGTACGGGATTCGGTATAATTTATAGGGGGCTTGATGAAGGTTTGTATATTTATAGTTTTTTCTTTTGTTCATTTTGTGTTTTCTATTGGTCCCTCGCCAAAGTGTGGAAACGATTATTGTGGGCGTTTATATAAACAACTTGCCGCTTGTGAAAAATATTTGCAAGGCATGCAAGGGGGGGCAGTGCCAGTGGCGGCTGGGCCAGTTGGTGTGGAGCAAACCATTCATGATGCCGTTTTAAGGCGAGTTGCTGCATTAGAAGCAGATTTAAAAGCAAAAGGATTGGATGAAGTGGCTTTACAGAGGGACAAGGGACAGCTTGAAGCGCGGCTAAAAAAAGCAGAAGATCAAGTTCTTGACCAACAAAAAAGACATGGTGATTTCAAGAGAGATACGCTAGCAGCTTTGCAAGGTATGAGCACAGAGGTAATAGAATTAAAAAAAGTTAAGCAACAGTTAGAGGCTGAACAAAAAGGTCTTTTGGCGGCTATTCAGGCTGAGGCAGCACGTGCGCGTGTAGAGATCATAAAAGCCTTGCAAAAACATGCAAGCCACAATCAGGGAATGTTGCCTGTTGCGAAATCATCAATGGAGATTGGTGTACAAGTTGAAGTTGCAGCAGGGCCAAAAGTGACTGAAAGAACAGTTCAAGTTGGTGTTAAAGAAGTTTCAGTTCAGGCTCAAGAGCCGCCTATTTTTAAAGTTGCAGAGGCTGGCGTGCAGGTAGACTATGAAAAACCATCTGTAGCTAAAGCAGAATTGGTAGATGTTGAAATACAAGTTGGTGGTGCACAAGTGACAAAAACTGAGCGTGATCTTCTCCATCAACTTTGGCAGCTTTTGTGTGGTTCTCAATCTGAGAGCGCCCCAAAAGAATATGGAACAGAGGATTATGAAGAGGCAATCCGAACAGTCATTGAGCGCGTTGTTGAGACACGTCAAGCATTAGCTGCACGCGAGCGAGACTTGGATGAGTCAATGTCTCGAAAAGAAAGATTTGAGAATCTTTATAAAGAAGCTCTGCAAGAAAAACATAAAAGCGATTCGGAGAGGTTTGCAGAGCATGAAAAAAACGGAAAGCTTCAAGAAGAACTTAGTAGGTCTCTCAGGGAAAAAACAGTTATGGAAAAGGATCTGGAAGCATTACAAATAAAAATAAATACTTTTGAGCTTAAAAATCAATTTCAGTTGTTAGAAATAGAGTGTTTAAATGATGCAAAGAGAGAAGATAAAGAACGTATTAGAAAATTAGAGGAAGATATATCTATCGCGCGCCTTGACGCAAAAGAAGCACGTGATTCTGAACGAAAATTTATGGATATGTATGAAGAAATTTTGGGAATTAAAAAAAGATTAGAAGAGGAAAAATCACGGCTAGAAGAGAGTGTGCGAGAGCTTACTGCTGAAGGGGAAAGGCTTGATCATGAAGAGTATGAAGAGGCTCAGAAGCTAGGCGATATGCGTTATAGTATGAGTCAAATTAGATCAATCCTAGAAGATGGTCAAGAGTTACCTGAGCGTAAACTGGAACTGATACTGGATGTTATCGGCAATCTGCATGAGCCATAAAATTGTTTAAGGCGTGTCTTCTTCTTTTTGCAGCTGGCGTAGGTTGAAGTTTAACAGCAATGGACCTGCAATTAAGATGGACGAATACGTTCCAATAACAACACCCACAATAATAGGAAGGCTGTAACTGGCAATGACTTCACCACCAAAAAAGTAGAGTGAGAAAAGTGCAACAAGCGTTGTGCCAGAGGTCATAAGCGTTCTAGATAACGTTTCATTAATGCTGAGGTTAATTAAATCTGGGATCGCTTTCTTTTTATATTTGCGTAAGTTTTCACGAATACGGTCATAAATCACAACGGTATCATTAATGGTATATCCAATTGTAGTAAGAACGGCGACGATAGCTGTGGTATTAAATTCAACTTGAAAAACTGAGTAGTAGCCAAAAACGACCAAAGCATTTTGTAATAGAGCAATAACGGCACACAACCCAAATTGCCATTCAAATCGGAACCAAATGTAAATTAGTATGGCCAATAATCCATAAAGAATGGCCAGTATACCGTTTTGAATAAGTTCTTTTCCTTGTTTGGGACCAACAGTTTCGGTGCGACGTATTTCAAATTGATTTTTGAACTTTTGCTCAATTTTTTCTAGGGCTTGATTTTTGCCCTCAATCCCATCTTTTTGTTGTTCAAACTTGATCAGAAGATCATTGGGTGAACCAAATTCTTGAACAGAAACATCGCCAATGTTAAGTGCATTAAGCTCTGAGCGCACGGTCGATAGTTCAATTGGGGTCGTGCTTCTCACTTCAATCATGACACCGCCTTTAAAATCGATACCGTAATTGAAGTTTTTCAGCCCATAAAATGCTGCAGACGCTATGACCAACAACAAAGAAAAGGCGAACGATACATAACGTAGCTTAATAATGTTAAAATTAAAAGTAAGTGGCATGTAGCGGAGTAACATTACTTGACCTCCTTCATGTCAAAGCTGAGTGGTTTGGCGCCCTTTAATTTATAAACAATGATAAGCAAAGTTTTTGTTAAGGTAATGGCGGTGAACATAGAAATGAGTATCCCTAAGGTTAAAGTGACGGCAAAGCCACGCACAGGCCCTGTCCCGAACTGATATAATAGTCCGGCTCCAATAAGCGTTGTTAGGTTTGAGTCAACAATGGTGCTGATGGCCCGAGAAAAACCAGCTTGGATGGATGCAGAAACGCGTTTGGTGTGGCTAAGTTCTTCACGTATACGTTCAAAAATCAGAACGTTGGCGTCAACGGCCATTCCCAGGGTTAAAGCGATACCAGCAATACCAGGTAAAGTTAAGGTGGCGCCAAGCAGGGTTAGGCCAGCAATCAGAAGTGTTAAGTTGAAGAACAGAGCAACACAGGCAACACCACCATAGTTTAAGCCGTAATACAAAAGCATGTAGGCAAAGACAGCAATGATTGCAACTAGTGTTGCGGTTTTACCAGCGGCGATTGAATCTGCCCCAAGGTCTGGGCCAACGGTTCTTTCTTCCAGAATTTTAAGGGGTGCCGGTAATGATCCTGCTCGCAGCAACATAGCAAGTTCATGGCTGCTTTTCGCCGTAAATTGGCCACTAATGACGCTGTTACCTGTTGGAATAGGTTCGTTAATGATTGGGGCCGTGATAACTTTGTTGTCTAGAACAATGGCAACGGGCTTGCCAACATTGGCTTTGGTAAAGTCTGCATAAATCCGTGCCCCTGTTTGATCCATAGAGAGGCTGACTTGCCACTCGTTGCGTTCTTGGTTCAGGTAGGGCTTTGCATCCATGACCATATCGCCTGTAATCAAAGGGTCTTGATCAAGAATATGCTCAGTTTCAATTGTTTGGCCGTTATGGTTAATTTTTTGATTAACCTGAATGGTATTCATGCCAGCTGTTGGTTTAACGGCGTGGAAAGTTAGCTTAGCTGTTTTACCCAAAAGGCGCTTAGCATCTTCAGGTGATTCGACGCCAGGAAGTTGTAACAATATGCGGTTTGTGCCCTGTCTTTGAATTAGTGGCTCTTTGGTGCCCATTTCATCAATCCGGCGGCGTACAACTTCAATGGATTGGTCCAAAACAATTTTTTCTTGTTCTTGTAGGGCAGCTGGGGTGAAACTTATTTCAATATTATCGCCAGAGAATTGAATCGAATAGTCCATGCCCAATTTTCTAAGGTATTTATAGGCTTTATCTTTTTGAGAAGTATCGCGAAGCTGAAGAGTGACCTTATCATTGTTCACGGCCAAGTCTTGGTAACGCACCCTGTTTTGACGCAAGACTTTACGGACTTCATTTTTCAAATTACGAATACGTTCTTTAATCACAGTATCGACATCTGCCTCAAGCAACAAAGATGAGCCGCCTTGAAGGTCTAAGCCTAGGCTGATTTTGGCTTGCGGGAAAAATGAAGGCCAGTACTTAGCCAGCCTGCTTGCATCTATGAAGCTGGGCAGCGTTGTAAGTATGCTGTAAATGCTGAGCGCAATGACAAAAAAGAGACGAGTCAGTGAGAGGGTCACAGGCGGCTCTTACTTCTTAACGGCTTTTTTAGTTTTAGATGGTGCTTTTTTCTCAGCAACAACTTTTTTTGTTTTCGCCGGTGCGTCAATCTTGGTTGCAACCATTGGGCGGGAAACTTGCATTACAACACCAGGGGCAATTTCAATGGAAAGTTCTTTTTCCTGTAAATCTGTGATTGTGCCAATGACACCGCCATTCGTGACAATACGGTCGCCTTTACCAAGGGCAGCAATCATATTTTGATGTTCTTTCGCTTTGCGGTTTTGTGGGCGGATGATGACAAAATACATAACCACAAAGATTAGTAGAAGGGGGGCCATGCTCATAATTTGTTGATTCACTTAAGAACTCCTAATTTTTTTGATTACATTACTCAGAGATGTCATCAGCGTCAAAGGTTTTTATAGCTATGATGTGGATGGATAAAAATCTCCGTATAACTCTGGTGCGGTAAAGCTCTCTTGATAATAAGGTGTGTCTAATGCAAAGCCCATGGCAATAAGATCTTTTTTTGCCTGTTCTCTAACAAATTGCCGCATCAATGATTCGTATGCTTCCATAGGTTCTCTCCCTTCTGTAGCACATTGGTAGAAGGCTTTATGGTAAATTCCAGATGTGCCTTCTTTTTCTATTCTGGGGATGTATAGGGCGTGATTTGTTCTCCAATCATCAAGCTTTGCGTAAAAAGTATCGTCAAAATTAAGCTCTTCTAAAATCGTTTTTTGATATAACCATTGCCTTGACTCATCGGGAATTTCTTGAATACCGGATACAAAACCCAAAAACCCATCAGCGGTCATTTCATCAATAATATTAATCATAATTTCTGCAAAAGGTTTCTGGAAAGGTTCTTTGAATCTTGCTAAGTAAAATAATTCTTTAACCATGCCTTGTAATCCAAGTGATTTCTGTACCTTTAGTAAATTAACAAGGTAAACCTCTCTCAATTCGGGATTGTTCCCAAATTTTTTATGCAAGAAAGCCATGAGTTGATATTTTTTGTAATTTTCAATGGCGTAATATAATAGCTTGTAACGTTTTTGATTTTTTTGCTCTTCAGATAAATCTTTTGCAGGGCTTAACAAAAGAGAATCCATCATAAATTGCATTGTTTGTTCGGCATCATCGAGGGCAGAAAGTGAGCGGTCAACGCAGGCATCTTCAAAACTATGAAGTATTTCATATAAACGTTTAAGCCTTTCTTGGGATTGAGCTTTTTTCTCAGAATCATCAATTGTTTCATGTTGTTCGAGATAGCTTTCAATGAAAGATAAGAAGCGATCCAGCCTTGGGCCAATTTTGTTGTTTTCGTAACAGGTTTTGTGCGCCCCCTCGGTGAAACTTATTGCATTTAAAAAGGGTGTTGATGGCCTTGTGAGACCGGATTCGAATGAGCCATATATTCCATCTATTCTTGCTGAAAGAACATGAATATCTTGTTCTTTTACTTTTGTTAGTTTTGCTTCTAGGGGTGGTAATATAGGCAGAAGTGAGCTGGGGATTGGTTTGAAAACACGTTCTAATCGTAAATAAAGTTCAGGGCCTTGACCCGAATCATATGCCTCTATTTCACTGAAGCGTTGCATGTATATAAATGTGGTTAGCGCCATTGCTTTAGCATCCAGATATATAGCTCTTAAATGAGAGGGGATTCCATTAGGGGTTTCAGGATATTCAAGTCTAAGGTCATTTTTAATATCAATTTCCTGGGATAAAAAGCTTTCTATTTGTTCTCGGCAGCGATCTTTATCAGATTGAAGATCAGCTCTTTTTGCTTCAGGTGGTTTTCCATCATCACCCTCATCTTCGCTCCATGCTGCAGCGGCTACAGCTGCGGCTCTTTTAGCAGATTCTACATCAGGCTCACTATCGCCTGGCATTGATTTGGCCAAACTGCAGACCATAAAAAGCATCGCAAACACGTACACGTTCATCATAAACACCCTTAAAATTACGTTAACATAACAAATATTGAGATAATTTCCTTAACAAAATTTTGTTTTTTTTGTAGAAAGGCTGCATCAGATGTGAGTTAAACTATGAAAAAATCATTACTCGTGTTTCCTGGCCAAGGCTCTCAGGTTGTTGGAATGGGCAAAACTGTTTATGACCAATTCTCTATTGCTCGCCAGATTTTTGAAGAAGTGGGAGACGTTTTAAACGTGCCGCTTAAGAAAATAATCTTAGAGGGGCCGCAAGATCAGTTAAACCTTACAGAAAACACGCAGCCAGCTTTAATGTGTGTGAGTGCAGCGTTTCTTAAAGTTATGGAATCTGAATTTGGTTTTAATGTTTCCGACCATACCTATGTTGCGGGACATTCATTGGGAGAATACACAGCTTTGTACGCGGCAGGTGTGATTAACTTAGCCCAGGCGGCTCAGTTACTTAAAAAGCGCGGCCAGGCCATGCAAGAAGCTGTGCCGGTTGGGCGCGGTAAAATGATCGCCGTTCTTGGCTTGACTATGGAAGAAGCAGAAAGTGTTGTGGCAATTGTTCAACATGAGCTGCCAAACAAGGTTTGTGCTTTGGCAAATGATAACTCGCCTGGCCAGTATGTTTTAAGCGGGCATGCACAGGCAATAGACCTTGCGATGCAAGTTGCCAAAGATAAGGGAGCAAAAAGATGTTTGCCGCTGCCAGTAAGTGCGCCGTTTCACTCACCACTGATGGAGCCAGCTGCCTTGACCATGCAAGAAGCTATCAAGAGCGAAGATTTTGCAAATCCGACTGTGCCTGTATTGTGTAATGTTACGGCAAGGTCAGAGAGTAACCCAGAGCAGTTAAAGAAAAATTTAATCGATCAAGTGTGCGGCCGCGTACGTTGGACTGAAACGGTTCAATTTGCTGCAGCTGATGGAATTGAGCGTTCAATTGAAATAGGGGCAGGCAAGGTTTTAACAGGACTGATTCGTCGGATTGAGCCAGAAATTGAAACCGAGTCGATTAATGATATGGAAACATTGGTCGGGTTTTTTAATAAAAAAATAGAGGAATAATATGTTTGATTTAACAGGAAAAAAAGCGCTGGTAACAGGGGCAACAGGTGGTATTGGCGGCGAGATCGTGCGTAGCTTGGTGCAACAAGGTGCAACTGTTGTGATGACGGGTCGCCGACAAGAGCGTTTGGATGCCCTTGCGCAAGAGCTACCTGCAGGAAAAGTACATTCTTTGGTGGCCGATCTATCAAACATTGAAGATGTAAAAACAGTTGTGCCACGTGCAATCGATATTATGGGCGGCATTGATATTCTGGTGAATAATGCCGGCATCACGCGCGATGGGCTATCCATGCGTATGAAAGAAAATGATTTTGATGATGTGTTGGCTGTAAACTTGAAAGTGCCTTTTTTGCTGTCACAAGCAGTGACCATGCCAATGATCAAAGCTAAAGGTGGCAGAATTATCAACATCTCTTCAATTGTGGGAGTGACGGGTAATCCAGGACAGGTTAACTATTGTTCTGCAAAGGCAGGGCTGATTGGTCAAACAAAATCTTTGGCACAAGAGTTAGCTTCGAGAAGCATTACGGTTAATGCTGTTGCACCTGGATTCATTGCAACAGAAATGACAGATGCATTAAATGACACACAGCGTGATGCGTTGCTGTCATCTATCCCAGCCCAAAAAATGGGCACGCCAAAAGATATAGCCGCAGCTGTTGTTTATTTAGCAAGTGAGGAAGCAGGCTATGTGACAGGTCAAACACTTCATGTAAATGGTGGATTGGCTATGATTTAAGCGTCCTTGGGCGCATCCAGTTATTTTTGACTGGCCAACGTGTGGCAAGTGTGCTACGAACAGTTTTGTATTTTAACTTATAAAATGAGGAAAAACCCATGAGCGATGTAAAACAAAGAGTTATTGATATTGTTGCAAAGACACTGCAAATCGAAAAAGACAAAATCAAAGAAGAATCAAGTTTCCAAGAAGACTTGAATGCAGACAGTATTTACATCGTTGAGCTTGTCATGGCTTTTGAACAAGAATTTAATTGTGAAATTTCAGACGAAGATGCTGAAAAAATTCGCACTGTAAAAGATGCTATCACCTACCTAGAAGCAAACGGCAAGTAAGTTTTACTCATGCGTCGCGTTGTTGTTACCGGTTTAGGCATGGTTTCTCCCCTTGCGATGGGGGTAGAAAATACTTGGAAAAAATTAATTAATGGTGAGTCTGGGCTTGGCCGTATTGATTACTTTGATCCAACCGATTACAGTTGCCAGATAGCTGGTCAAGTTCCACGTTCTGATGCTATGGATGCGGCTTCCAAAGGTCTTTATAATCCTGAAGCTGTTGTGCCTGGTAAAGAGCGGGCAATGATGGATGACTTTATTGTCATGGCAATGGCGGCAACATCTGAAGCTCTTAATAACGCTGGTTGGGCGCCAACCGAAGAAGAAGATCTTGAGCGAACCGGGGTCATGATTGGAGCTGGCATTGGGGGATTGGATAAAATCGCCCAAACAGCTGTTACGCTTCATGAAAGAGGGCCGCGTCGTGTGAGTCCTTTCTTTATTCCATCTTGTCTTATCAACTTAGCTTCAGGCCAAGTTTCAATTAAACATGGATTTAAAGGCCCTAATCATTCAGTTGTCACTGCTTGTGCAACTGGTGCGCATGCCATAGGTGATGCGGCCCGGTTAATTATGTTTGGCGATGCTGATGTAATGGTTGCAGGTGGAACAGAAGCTTCCATTTGTCCCCTGGGAATTGCTGGATTTGCAGCACTGCGCGCTCTGGCAACGAAATACAATGATGAGCCCACAAAAGGATCACGGCCTTGGGATCAAGATCGTTGTGGTTTTGTGATGGGTGAAGGCAGTGGTGTTCTGATCCTAGAAGAGCGTGAACATGCCCTTAAACGCGGCGCGCCTATATTGGCTGAAGTTGCGGGATATGGATTATCTGGAGATGCTTATCACTCAACAGCTACAGCACCTGATGGCGATGGTGGTGTCAGGGCCATGCGCAATGCATTTAAACATGCAAGAGTCAATGCCTCTGATATTGATTATATCAATGCCCACGGTACCTCAACACCCCTGGGTGATTTATCAGAGCTGGCCGGTATTCGAACCATTACCAATAATCAGCTAGATAATTTATCTGTTTCATCTACCAAGTCATCAATTGGCCATTTGTTGGGTGCAGCGGGTGGTGTGGAAAGCATCTTTTCTATTTTGAGTATTCGCGATGGGATTGTGCCACCAACCTTGAACTTGGATACGCCCGTTCCTGAAGCGGAAGGTATTGATTTGGTTCCACATCACGCAAAGCAGCGTAAGGTTGATGTTGCCATGTCAAATTCATTTGGTTTTGGCGGAACAAACGCATCAGTCATCTTTAAAAGGCACTAGTTTTAGAACGTTATCATTCCAAGGAGCATCTTTCGCGTGCGAAAAGTCCAAATAGCGATTATTGGAATTATTTGTTCTTTGGTTGTTGGGTTTATTTCTTACAGTGCTTACCACTTATTTTTTACCAAGCCGATAAAGGTGCCAACAGTTTTTACAATTGATCGGCAAAAGACTGGGCGTGCTGTTGCGAAACAACTTCATGAAAATGATTTTATTTCATCTAAATTGGTCTTTAGAACGCTCCTCAAATTAACGAATTTAGATAAAAAAATTAGAGCTGGTGTTTATCAACTTTTGCCTAGTTTTACCATGTTTAAGGTTATAAATGTGATCACTCAAAACTCTGATGTGATGGTTAAAATTACAATTCCAGAAGGGTGGACGACTAAGCAGATTGTTCGGTATTTAAAAGCACAACCAGGTATCGAGAAGGTTAACATTAATATAGATACTATAGATCAATACTACCTACCAGAGACTTATATGTTTTCGCCACCCATTAGTGCTCAAAAAGTGCTGGAAACAATGTCTAATCAAGCAAACCAATATCTTCAAGAAACTGATATAAGAAAGATTCCACATCCTTTAAAGAATATTCAAGAAGTTATTGCTTTAGCCTCAATCGTTGAGAAGGAGACATCTCTTGATCACGAACGCCCATTAATTGCAGGCGTGTTTTTGAACCGCTTGAAAAAGAGAATGCGCCTACAAGCTGATCCAACGGTTGTGTTTGCTGCAACGAATGGAGAGGGAAAGCTCGCAAGGCCCCTGTTTAAAAGTGATCTAAAAATCCAAAGCCCCTATAATACTTATATTAATGAGGGGTTGCCGCCAGGGCCGATTTGCCATCCAGGCAAAAAATCAATTCAAGCCGTTTTAAATCCAGTGCAAACCAAATACCTTTATTTTGTTGAAGATAAAGCTGGTGGGCATAAGTTTGCGCACTCGAATGTTGAGCATAATAAAAACGTAAAAAAGATTCGTTCGATAAGACAAGTCTGATTTTCTCTCTATTCATTGAAGAACCTTACTTATGACATTCTCTAAATTTTGAGAATGCTTATATCTTAGCTCCTAATCATTTTTTGCTCTTGAAAATTATAGAAGCAATCATTATATGAAAAATAACAAAAATTAATTTTTTATTTATGAAGTTATATATTTTATTATTATTTACTTGTTTTTATTTTTCTAATTCTGTCCCTGAGACTGAAGAAAGCATACAAGATGGCTGGGTTAAAGTAC
>CEPB01028818.1_pt1 | contig 56601 bp, 70 predicted proteins | sample 530611 | NCBI WGS metagenome assembly CEPB01 (sample SAMEA2620672, study PRJEB7988) | marine metagenome | isolation source: saline water (ENVO:00002010), including
GATGTTGGTATCTCATTTGAGTAGGCGAGCCAGTTCTGATAGTGGACACGAGGAGGGTGCGATAGTTAGTCTATCACAACTCAGGGGTTCACATGGTATTGCGCAACTCTCTGACTTTTGTTTCTCATTGGAAAGAAACGGACAAGCAGAGGACATGGAGAAGAGAAACCAAACTACAGTTCGTATATTGAAGAACAGATTTAGTGGAGAGACTGGCCCATGTTGTTGGCTACAATGGAGTAAGGATACTGGTCGTCTGACTGAGATTGCTAACCCTAAATCAAAAGACAGTGATGACTTTAGAGAGGTGAATGATGGATTCAAAGTTTGACACAGTAGTTTTAGATATTGAAACAGATAGTCTTGATGCTGCCAAGATACATTGTATATGTATTCAGGACTATATTACCGGAGAGCAACGGGACTTTATACAAGAGCAAGGATGCGAAGAGTTTAAAAAATTTCACAACCAAGAACGTAAGTATATCATGCACAATGGTGTCAGCTTTGATGGGCCAGTGTTAGAAAGATTACTAGGTATAACAATACCATTAGAAAATATAATTGACACACTTCTTATATCACAGATGATTAATGCACACATAGATGGTGGCCACAGTTTAAAATCTTGGGGTAATAAATTAACGAAGAGTGGTAAGCTAGAGTTCAAAGACTTTGATCAATACTCAGAGGAGATGTTAAAGTATTGTCAACAAGACGTGCATGTTACTCGTAAACTAATGCAACACTTAGCGCCAAAGATAACTAGGTTTAGCACGGACAGTGTTCGAATGGAACATCGCATCAGAAGAATCATAGATGAACAAGAGAAGCATGGATTTTATTTAAATGTAAACAAGGCACATGATTTATTAGAAGAGCTAAAGACAAAGTCAGAAGATTTAAAAAAAGATTTACAAACTATCTTTGCTACTATCTACACACCACGGTTTCATAAGACTACTGGTAAACCATTAAAAGATCATGTCGATGAGTTTAATCCTAGCTCTCGTAAACAAATCGCTGAAAGATTACAAAAGAAATATAACTGGGTACCCACCAAAACAACACCAACGGGACTACCAGTTATTGATGAACAAGTTTTAAAAGAGTTACAATACCCAGAGGCCAAGATGATTGCAGAATATTTATTGTATGAGAAACGTGTATCACAAATTAAATCTTGGTTGAAGAATGTAAAAGATGATAGTCGGGTGCATGGCAGAGTGATAACTCTTGGTTGTGTCACATCTCGTATGAGTCACTATGGCCCCAACATGGCACAAGTACCAGCGAGTTATTCACCTTATGGTAAAGAGTGTCGTTCACTGTGGACTATAGAAAATCCAGATAAGTATTGTTTGGTAGGCTCTGATGCTAGCGGCCTGGAGCTACGTTGCTTTGCTCACTACCTACAGAATCCTAAATTTACTGAACAAGTTGTAGACGGAGACATACATACCTACAACCAAAACATTATCGGATTAAAAGACAGACCGACGGCAAAGACTTGGGTGTATGCATTTATTTATGGAGCTGGCGATGCAAAACTTGGTCAGATAGTTGGTGGCAATACCGATGCCGGACTCGCTAGTCGTAAACGATTTATAAATAAAGTTAAAGGTATGAAGACACTGACAAATAATTTAATTAATTTATTACAACGACGAAAGCGCAAGTATGGAGAGTACCAATTGGTTGCGCTTGATAAAAGAATTCTACTTGCTCGATCCATCCACTCCAGTTTGAATACACTTATTCAAGGAGCGGGTGCAATCATATGTAAGCAATGGCTGCTCAATATTATTGATGAGGTCGACAAGCAGAACGTGGATGCCAAGCCAGTGGCTAACGTCCATGATGAGGTACAGTTTGAAGTCCGTAAGGAACAAGCTGTAGATTTTGGTAACATAACAAAGGAGGCAATGAAACGTGTAGAAAAACAATTTAATTTACGATGTCCACTAGATAGTGAGTACTCGATCGGCACCACTTGGAAAGACACTCATTGATTGTGGATAACTAAACAGTGTGTTACACTGTACAAATGTTTGTGAAAAAAACATAAAATTTTATTAACTTTTATATAAGGAGAAAACTATGCCAGTAATATCTGGAACTGCATACTGGGCGAAAGTCCATCAACCACACTTTGATCAATACAATGAGCAAGGTATCTTTTCAATTGATGTAACAGTGGATGCAAAGACTAAGAAACAACTACAAGACTTGGGACTTAGTCCTCGTATAAAAACCAAAGACGACGAGAGAGGTGAGTTCATTACTATTAAACGAAAGTACACTCGTAAAGATGGTACAAAGAACAATTCACCTCGTGTTGTTGATTCTAAAAAAACACCAATTAGCCCTGATGTTTTAATCGGCAATGGTTCATTAGTTAATGTAGCTTTTGATACTTATGATTATAATGTTAAAGGTAATAAAGGTGTTGGCGCATCTTTGAAAGCTGTACAAGTAACTAAATTAGTTGAGTACAGTCCTTCTGAAAATTTAGATGAGTTTGGCGAGGAGTCTGGATATCAAGCTCCAACGAACGGCGCATCAAATAAGGATGAATTACAAGACGATAAGCTTCCATTCTAATGTCTAGTAAGAAAAGCATAAACACTCTTGTAAAAGATATTTATAAATTGTTTGATGATGGTAACAAAAAGAAACCAACACCACATGATTTAAATAAATTTGCAGAGAGTATGAAAGATGCTGTTCTTACTTACTTAACAGAAAAACAAACTGGTAGCCGGGGTATTCGTATGTCGAGCCTCGGCAAACCAGATCGTCAACTATGGTATGAGCTATACAAACCAGAATTAAAAGAACATATGCCAGCTCATGTACGTATTAAGTTTTTATATGGACATATGTTAGAAGCATTGTTATTGTTGTTATCTAAAACAGCCGGACACTCTGTAACAGATGAACAAAGAACTTTAAAACTTGATGGAGTAACTGGACATCAAGATGCTGTAATAGACGGAGTGGTTGTTGATGTTAAATCAGCATCACAATTTGGGTTTAGAAAATTTAGAGATAACGACATTACATCAGAGACAGATGCCTTTGGATACCTTCATCAGATCGCAGCATATTCAGAAGCAAACAATAACGACAAGGTAGCTTTTCTTGCTATTGATAAGCAAAGCGGAGCACTAGCATTGTGCCGTCCAGATAAGTCTGATGTACCTAATGCACGAGAAAGAATTAAACATTTAAGAAAAGTTTTAAAAGACAAAGACAAGCCACCACCAAGGTGTTATGATGAAGAACCAGAGGGAACATCAGGTAACATGAAGTTAAGTGTTGGATGTTCGTACTGTGCATACAAAAACGATTGTTGGTCTGATGCAAATGATGGACATGGACTACGAAAGTTTATATATAGTAAAGGACCACGGTGGTTAACCAAAGTGGTTAGTGAGCCTAATGTTTCAGAAGATATTCCATGAGTATTCTTAGAAAAGAAAAAGGATTCTATAGGTCTATCTTTGAAGCCACTGTATGTGGTAAGCTTGATGAAGACAAGGTTGACTTTGAGTATGAAACCCTAGTCATTCCCTACGTTGTTCCGGAGATCAAGAAGACATACACTCCAGATATTATATTATCGAATGGTATTATAATAGAACTCAAGGGACAGCTTACAAAAGAAGATAGAGCCAAACATCTGTGTATAAAACAACAAAGACCAGACTTAGATATTAGATTTGTACTACAAAATTCTAGGAATAAACTTTACAAAACTAGTAAAACAACTTATGGTGATTGGCTTAGTAACAATAATTTTATATGGGCAGATAGATTTGTACCAGTGGAATGGATAGATGAAAGACCAAAAGAAATCAACACAACAGACATATTCGTTAAACCCAAATCAAACCCGGATTGCTTTAGACCCTACACTCGATACGATTACCGAGGTAAATAGAGAGGGAGAAAATGAGAGAGCATTATTCAGAGCTGTTATTTACCAAGCTTTATTGGATGCTAGTAACGAAAATGAAAATGTTTCTAAAGAGTCTGTGCAAGTTAGGGAAGATGCTGTTCGCTGGTTCAGTAAAAGCGTCGGTGTTACTGCTACTTGGTTTGTTGATGTGTGTGATCTTGCTGGCCTTAATTATCAGCAAGTTCGTTCTTTCGCTAGGAAACTTATTGATGAGCCTACCAGCTCAGACTTCCAAAGAAAAAGATTAAATGTACTATTAAACATGACCCACAAAGAGGAGATAAAATGACTGACGATTTAGTAAACAACCCACCTCACTATAAATATAATGACAAAGGTATTGAGTGTATTGAAGCCATCGAAGCTGCACTAACACCTGAAGAATACCGTGGATACTTACGTGGACAAGTTATGAAATACACTTGGAGATGTAATTACAAAGGTAAAAGATTAGAAGACTTGCAAAAAGCTCGATGGTATTTAAATAGATATATTGAATTGCTAGAAAAAGAATGATAGTATCTGATGTTCCGATACTTGAAATAATCTGCTCACTGACCGCATGTGTATCAGTTTACTTGTATGGTAACGGATCACTGAAAGCACCATTGTTTGGTATTTGCTCACAACTTTTTTGGTGGGCATGGACAATACAAGAGGGTCTATACTTTATGATGATGTTGAATGTGGTGATGACATTAACACATATTAGAAACATAATTAAAATGAAAGGGAGACGATGACGACTTTACCAACTGTTTATCAACAATTTATCCACAAGTCTAGATACGCTAGATGGCTACCTACAGAAAAGAGAAGAGAAGAATGGCACGAAACCGTAGCTCGTTACTTTGATTTTTTTGAGAAACAAATAGAAAAGAATTGTAAATATAAAATAGATAAGAAGACCAGAGAATATCTTGAAAATAAAGTTTTAAATTTAGAGGTCATGCCCTCCATGAGAGCATTAATGACAGCCGGTCCGGCCTTGGAAAAAGAAAACATTGCGGGGTATAATTGTTCTTATGTACCCATAGACCATCCAAAAGCTTTTGACGAAATACTTTACGTGCTTATGTGTGGGACGGGAGTTGGTTTCAGTGTTGAAAAAAAATATACAGAACTTTTGCCTAGTGTGGCTGACGATTTCCACGATACAGAGTCTGTGGTCGTGGTCAGGGACTCTAAGCTTGGTTGGGCAAAAGCATTTCGGGAAGTCCTTACATTATTGTATGCCGGGCAAATCCCCAGGTGGGATATTTCTAATGTGCGACCGGCAGGGGCACGACTTCACACTTTCGGTGGAAGAGCTTCAGGTCCTGCACCGCTCGTTGATCTCTTCAACTTTGCGAAAGAAACCTTTGTTAAAGCAAAAGGCAGAAGACTAACTCCGCTTGAGTGTCATGACCTTGTCTGTAAAGTTGGTGAGATTGTTGTAGTTGGTGGTGTCAGACGATCAGCTATGATTAGTTTATCTGATCTTAACGACAGAGACATGAGAGATGCCAAGTCTGGTGAGTGGTACAGAGTAGAAGCACAACGTGCATTGTCAAATAACTCAGCCGTGTATGAAACAAAACCAGATAACATCGGTACCTTTATGGAAGAGTGGTTAGCTCTTTATAAATCAGGCAGTGGTGAAAGAGGTATCTTTAATAGACAAGCATCAAAGACAGTTGCTGCTAGAAACAAAAGACGTGATGATAGTTTTGAGTTTGGAACCAACCCATGTTCAGAAATAATTTTACAGCCTTTTCAATTTTGCAACTTGTCTGAGGTAGTGGTTCGTGAAGATGATCACGAGGAAGATTTACTTGATAAAGTTGAGGCAGCTACAATCCTTGGGACTATGCAAGCAACTCTAACTAGTTTTAAATATTTGAGAAGACAATGGAAAGATGCAACAGAAAAAGAAAGATTGCTCGGAGTATCTTTAACTGGTATTATGGATCACAAAATATTATCTGGTGATGTTTATAATCAGGCAATTCTTCCAGACTTGTTAAAAAGAATGAAACAAAAAGCCGTCGATGTAAATAAGATATGGGCTAAACGATTTGGTATTAATCAGGCTACAGCTATCACATGTGTTAAACCATCTGGCACTGTGTCACAACTAGTCAATGCTGCGTCAGGTATACACGCTAGACATAACGAACATTATATTCGCAGAGTTAGAGGTGATAAGAAAGATCCACTAACACAGTTTTTACAATCACAAAATATACCAACAGAAGATTGTGTTATGAAACCAGATGCAACTGCGGTCTTTTCTTTTGTAGAAAAAGCACCCAAAGGATGTGTTACTCGTAACAAAAGATCGGCGCTTGAACAACTAAACCACTGGCTAGTGTATGCCAAGTATTGGTGTGAACATAAACCAAGTATAACTATATCTGTAAATGACAACGAGTGGTTAGGTGTTGCAGACTGGTGTTGGAATAATTTTGATGATCTAAGTGGTGTATCGTTTCTACCAAACTTTGGACATGTATATCAACAAGCTCCATACGAAGATATTGATGAGGAAGAATATAATAAATTAAAAAAGGATCAACCAAACAAAATTAATTGGAATGATTTGGCACTTCACGAGCAAGATGATAACACTAAATCCTCCCAAACTCTTGCATGTAGTGCCGGTTCATGCGAGGTCGTGGATGTATAAAACATTTGTGACCATACCGAAGGCTGTTCCAGAAAAGTTATGCGACGAAATGATCAAGGAGTCTCCTGACTATTCTGAACAGCTGGCTGGTGTAATGTGGAAGAAAGAAGCTGATCTAAAAAAAGATAGGAACTCAAAGATAAAATGGTATCCTCTTGATCATTGGATTGTCCCTAAGTTATGTGAGATTGCAGCAAAGATAAATAAAAAATATTATATGTTTGATGTTACAAATTTACAGTGCCCACAATTTACAGAATATAAAAAGGGGCAGCACTATCAATGGCATCGAGATATTTATCCTCCAGAAAAAGATGGACCATATCCAGGACTACTAAGAAAGTTATCGATGGTTGTGCAGCTATCTAACTTTGAGGACTACAAGGGTGGTATATTACAAATTAAAAACATGGATGGTAAGATTGAACCGATCGAAGGTTTTAGAGACAAAGGTGATATGATTATATTTCCATCATTTTATTTTCATAGAATTAAAGCAGTGACAGAAGGGACTCGACATAGTTTAGTATGTTGGTTTATGGGTCCACCGTTTAGATAAAATGAATATTGTTTCACGACCTTGGGGACATTACAGAGTATTAAAACAAACACCAACTAGAGTTATAAAAATATTACATGTGTATCCAGGTCGAGGAATGTCAGTTCAGTATCATAAATATAGAGATGAGCATTGGAAGATACAAAGTGGCGAAGCAACGGCCCTCATAGACGATCACTGGTGGACATTTCTACCCGGTCATAGGGTTTATATCCCAAGAAATACACTTCATTGTCTACGTGCTTCTAATGGCCATGTGCGGGTTTTTGAGATTTGGGAGGGTGAAAAACTAGATGAAAACGATATAATAAGGATAAGTCATGATTATAGTGGTGAGTGGGGGCTTTGATCCCCTACACTCTGGACACATAAGTATGTTTCGCCAGGCAAATTTGTTTGGAGAAGTGTGGGCAATAGTAAATACTGACGAGTGGCTGCAAAGAAAAAAAGGATTCGTGATGTTACCGTATAAAGAACGAAGCGAGATTGTTAGCTCAACACAATTTATACAAAAAGTTATCAAAGCAAAAGACAACGATGATACTGTTGTTAATAATTTAAAAGATATGGATCAGCTTTTTGCATTTGCTAACGGAGGGGATAGAGTTCCAACCACCACACCAGAGGTAGAGTATTGTTTAAAAAATAATATACCTATGTTATTTAATATTGGTGGTAAAAAAACAATGTCGTCTTCAGACATAGCTCGTAAACTGCTTGACCAAGCTACTAAATAATGTATACTCTTAATTGAAACAACGTCGTCAAAAGGATCTCTAGGGGCGGGACTGTTTAACTGTAAGCTCCTAGAGATTTAACTCCTTAGATGTGATTTAGGTCCCAGTTGTTTTCGATGTCGAAGACCTATCTTTTTATATCTCCTCTTTGTTTTTTTTACTGGACTATATTCTACTCTTTGTAATCTTTTTGCCATAATATTTAACTGGATTTCTATAACCTAATATTCTGTTCTTGTTTCTTGGAAATCTTTCACCACTACAATCTCGTAGCCTTAATATTTCAATCGACCTCTCCAATCTCTTTTGTCTCCTCTTGGACTCTGTATTTGTTTTTCACAAGCAAAATCACTATGCGTTGTTATAACCATAGTATCCTTATCTGTGCATGTATAAAAGCATTTGACAGAGTCTTCTCCAAAAAAAGGTTTGACTATCTGTTCTTTGGTTAGTCTGCAAGTTACATTATATTGATTGAGCTGATCGTATAGTCTACCGTTGGTAGCTACAACCGGATCGCAAAATGAAAGTAAAGGGAGCACTAAAGCTCCCACTACTATATTACTTTTCTGCACATGCATAACTGTTAATCTCAAGACCAACAGAAATTTCTGTGATAATAGGTTTAGACCACATAGTCAACTCCATTTGTTATGGTTAAACAAACAGTGCTGGTTGCCATTGAATGACCGCAGTCCACTGATCTTTTTATTTTACTTCTTCATATTCTCTCTTGCAACCCCTTTTGTCTTTTCCCAACTACGGAGTCCACCCATTCCGAGTAATGCAATGGTTAAGGAAATAAGTTCACCTGTGTCCACAAAGTTTGGCATATTTATTTCTGGTGCAAACAGAGCTGTGAACCAAGTCATTAGTGGTAAGATAAAGAAGTTTACAAACAAACCGATAGCACACACCCACATGATTGCAGGTCTTGCACCAGCTACAAACATACTTGGATGTTTAGCTGCTTCGGTGTTAGCTTTAGCCTGTTCTTTCGCCAGAGCATTCGCATGTTTTTCAGACATGGTAGCTATGTCGTGAGCCAGACGTGCCTTTTGGTCTTTGTCTTCTATGAATTTATCAAGTAGCCCAGTGACCGGACCTATAAGTGCTGTTAACATTATTCAATTCCCTCTTGTGCTTGTTCTATCTTATCTAATATAACACCCTTTAGTTGGTCCATCAAAACATAGGCTGAGTTTAAGTTAACACTACCTGCAAAATAATCTATGATAGGACCTCGATCATCAAACAAAACAGTTATGATACCTGTGGCTTTATATTTATTAACATCTTCTTTAATAACATCTAAATGATCGACAACTATATTTGTAAAATTATCCTGTGGCATTTGACTGACTGCGTCCTTTGACATTATGTGTTCAGACTTGTCTTTAAACAGATGCACAACAACATCTTTATCTTTATCTTTATTATCAGTCATTATTAATTAAATGTTTGTAAGGTAATCCGTGTGCCATTTCTGTTACTGTCCATTGTGTGTATGCAAGGTCATTAAATAATTGTTGTCTATCTTCCATCTTTGGATTCTCAACATCTTCTATAGAGTGGGATGATATCGCATAAGCAAAGTTAAGATTACTAGGTGTAATGACAGGGACACCAGCAAGGAGACTATCCACAGCCCCTCCACTTGTAAACGAGACCGTAGCCCAACAACCTTCCAAATCCATCGCAATCGGGTTATTATGTCCGAACACCATGCTAACATCTTTTTGTTTTTCCACAAACTCTTCAAATTTAGATAAGTCATAAGATGATATTAACGGATGCATACGAACTCTAACAGGTCTGTCAGATATTTTTTTGCATTTAACTATTTCATCTTGTAACCATTTAAGTATATCAACATTAGCTGTTGCCGCATCCCCAGGCAACTGCATAAGAAACATTATATGTTTACCATCTTTTCTCCAGTCTTTTATTTCAAGACCAAGATCGGTTCGTATGATACCCCATCTATCTTTGTTAGACTTTTTATTATTAAAATAACCAAGGGTATCCATGTAGTGACCCTTACCAACACGGTAATATCTATGGTCCTCGGTTATGGTTCTACCTAACAACGGTGTCTCAACTACAAGTAAATCACCTTTATGTTTAGTAACCACATCTTTTTTTAATAAGTGATGTTTTGTGTGTCTATCTTTCCACGACCCAAATATAACGGCTATGTCACAATCCATATATTTAGTTGAGTTAGATAAGAACACAAGGTTATCTGTTGTCTCTCTGATGCCATGAGTCATAGCTGTCAGTGTATTAATATGTGGCTGATGCACAGCTGAATTTAAAAATACTCCTACTACTTTACGGGATGTCATCGAAGATCTCCTTGTATGTTGTTTTTTCTATCTTATCTTTTAACCCATCGTCCCATAACGCTTTGACTAAACCATCGCCATGAACGTGAATATCAAGATCTATCTCTTCTCTTTGCATTAGTTTCTCAAAGTCTTGGGCCTGGGCTAGCAACTCTCCAGTTGTCCAATATGGTTTGTTCTCTTCACCAACCGATACCTTTAACCATTTCTTACGCCCGTCTTCAGCTAACTCATCTTTGTTCTCTGGTTCACCTTCGATGCACGAATCAAAACCATACAGATGCATTGTTCTAAACCCAAGAGTGTGCAACAAACCGATTGATCTCATACCAGCACACGTGCCGCCGGTGATAAGCAATCTATTTTTAAAAAAGTCCCATCCTTCGATGGCATTACAATAAGCATCCCAAGCTACAACCTTTGCTTTCTTATCAAGCAAGTGTGTAACCACATCAGGGTTAGACATAGTAGCCACCCAATACATCACCCGTGGATGTGGCTCGGCTAACAATTCTTTACGTACATAACCATGTGTAGATTTTTCATTAAACGGTCTTGGATCTAATATCGTACAGGCCCATGGTTGAATATTGTTTTCAAGAAGAGTATTGTGGCTGTGCTTAACACAAACAATTCTTACCCCTCTGTTTTGTAATTGTTGTATTTCTCTAAAACTTTTTTTAAGAGACGGACCAGCTGATACAATAGCTACTTCTTCATCATTCCATTGACATCGTTTGGTTATAGCCGTAGGCATGCGTTTAGCATTTGTAAGTATATTCATACGAATATCTTCAATAGGCATGCAGTCCTGTGGTGTCACCACTATAGGTTTTTTATTTGAATCTTCTGTCTTCTTTGTTTTGACTTTTGTGTTTGGTTCTTTTTGATTAGCTTGTTCTTGTTTAAATTTTAACAAACCTTTGTTGTGATACATGTATCTTACAAGTGGTGAGGCTTCAAATGCGTTAAGGTCAGCACAGTATGGTGATAGATTATTAACTTGTAAGCCGTGTGCTTGATGAAGGTTCATGATCCTAGTAAATACAAAAGCATCATGCCACTCTTTATAATTGTATATCTCACCAGAGTCCCATATTCCAAACAAGTCTGCAAACAAAGCTTTATTAAGTTCTGTCATTTGCATCATAACAAAACCAGCTTCTATATAATTTACTGCCTCACGCCCAAGCACAGCTATGTCTTTGTCTTTAGGCATCCACGCTTCTAGTTTAGCTTTGGGTATATCTTTGTATGTTACAGTATCGGCATCAATCCATATACCTACATCACACTTTGGCGGATTCTTTACAAAGAACTCATACTCAGTATAGACTTTGTATGCCCATCGCTTAACATCTGTTCTCCAGTTTGGAGCATCTTTTGGATCTTTAAATTTTTTAAAAAACTCACACAGTTCTTTAGACACAGACATGAGATCAATAAACTCTACTCTGTCTGAGTCGTATGATTGAAGACCACGTTCTGGCCAATCATTATAATAAGCATAAAGTTTAGTATCTTTAGGCCAGTGTTTAATAAAACTTTCTATACAATCTTTGGCGTAAAGATTCCAGTGATCGCCCCGGAACGATGTTACAAGTGAAAATGTAGGCATTTCATATCCTTCAATGTTGATCCATGTTGATAATCCATGTGAGCTTTTTCAGCAAACCATTTATCTGAAAACTCACAATCAGCATAATCTTTCATCCACGGTCCACCTAAAGAAAAGTGAACAGCTGATGGGTTGAGAGGGGTGTTCTCTCCCATTATGCCTGGAACATAATTCCATCTTGGGTTTATTTCTCCTACACTATTGGGTCCTTTTGATAACCATGCAAACTGATGGAGATCAAGGCCTTTCATTTCGTTAACAGCATATCTTGTTAACTTTTTATTAGCTTTGTGATTCATATTAAATGCCATGAGAGACGACCATAATTTACAATTGTACTTTGTTTGTATCTTATTGTCCATCTTCATGCCATCATCAGGCACATAATTAAATTTAACTGTCATAACAGGATAGTCATCATCAAGTTCGTCAAGTAAATTTTTTATATCATCCAGCCATAAAAAATCACAGTCACAAAAGATTACCCATCCCTTTACTTTGTTGAGTCTTGCCAACTCTGGTATAAGAAACCGAGTATGGCTGAACTCTGTAGAGAAAGGGGCATTGTCCAACACATCCCAATGCTGACCGTTTTTATCTATGCGCCACTCTCTATCAAAGAGATTAAAACCACGCAAAGCATTATGCATTAAGGGGGTAACGGCTACTGGGATTGACGATCGTCTAACAAGAGAATGTTCACACACTTGGTATGCATCTATTTCCCTTGAGTCCCAACCGATCGCCACATGGACATCTTTCATAAATTTAAATATATATTTTAGTTATGGTTAGTCAACACCTCTTGGAACAATTTCTTTTAAGAGTTTTGCGGCTGTAGGTCTAGTTTGTGATGGTAAGTCTGATAGGGTTGAGTTAACACCATACAATTCGTTTTCAACATTTTCTTTTAATGTTGCTCTGTTTAATTTAATTTGGCGATATGACTCACCCTCTTCTCGTGCCTCTGCATTATATTCATATAAATCAAAGTAAAGATCTTTTAATCTTTCTCTGGCATTTTTAATTTTCTCCTCATCACCAGTGGCTACGGCTCTGATAAGATCACCCCTAAGTTTCTGCTCTTTTCTATAGAACCTTCTTCTGGTAGGAGCACTAGCATCTTTTAAACTTTTAGCCATCCAGATAGCTTCACGTTCTCTAGCTATGTCTGCTGATGAGAAACCCAGACCACCAACAACTAAATCCCATGTATCAATATCTTCTGCCAACATAATCTTTTCGCCTGCCCTTGTTTTGTAACCATCTTTTGCATACATACCAGATTTAATAGGTGCGCCTATGATCTTTGGTAGTGCCGAAGCTAGGGCCAAGCCATAGTCATCAACCTTTGCATAGTTATAAGCATCTTGCAGTTGTCTTGTGATACCTAAAACCGGAACATTTAATCTTGAAATTCCACCATGACCTTTAATTATATCGATAACACCACCGGACACAGGATGAGTTCCAAGGCCAACTCTATTACCTATATCGGTTCCTGTAACAGACCGTGACAACCCAAGCATCATAGCCTCAGCTATTTTAGGATTAGTTGCCTCACCTAAAACTTCATACAATTCTTTTTTAGCATTCTTCTTTGTAATTAGTTCATAAATTTCTGACAGGTCTGTTACAAAAGGAAGTCCCATAAATCCTGAAGTTAACAACAAAGCACCAACATATGTAGCAAAAGCTTTTTTACCGCCTGGTCTATTATATAATCTATACATAAACTCTAACATCATGGTTGGATATTCTGTAAATTGAAAGAACACTGCACCCAAGCCTCGACTTATTCTTGGTTTAACGTGACGACCATACATAAATTGTGTTTCGGCAACTGCGGTTTCAGCAACAAGATGACTAAGTCTATCTCTCATATCTTTATTATTTCTAAATTGTTCAAAGTTATCGAGAACAGTATCTGGATCTAAATTATAATCGTTACGAAGTTTATCTTGGAATAATTGTGAGTCCAGATTTACTTCCATACCTCGTCGTAAAGCACCGAAGTCCTGTGACGTTAGTTCGAAACTATTTATATATGTTGATAATCTATTTGCTGCCTCTGTAGTGGTAAACATTAAACCTGTCAGCCTTGTTGATTTTTCTAGTTTATTAGAAAAACCTTTTGTCCCTAGAATGTTCCGAGTGTTTCTCATTAATCCACTGGTTTCACTGGCTAGATATTCATTGGCACGGCTTGGTGCTACTACTGTACCAATTAATTGATCTGGATCATTAAACAACGGAATTGTTGAGCCATACATTTGTTTAAGTTTTTCATAATCAAATTGGTTATCTGTTTTTACATTTGGTTTTAAAGCTTTACGAAGATTAGCCATAATTTTAACTTGATTCTTTGCCGCTTTACGCATCCCACTATACGAACCAATGTGAACACCAGCGGGTATGCCTTGAAAAAGGTTCATAACAGATGCACTAATATCTGTTAGATAATACATAAAAGCTAACTGTCTAAATTGTTGAAACTCATAGGGATCCCTGTCTAAATAATTAATTAATTCATCTCTATATTTAGCTTCAGCCTGATTAAAATCACTGTCTGTTAAAGCTTTGCTTAGACGACTGTCAAATTTAAAACCAGCATCCCACGTTGCAAATGAGTTGATGTGTTTTCCTAATGCATCCTTAGCATTATCAAAATCAAAACCCGGTATCATGTATGACTGTGTTAAAAATGACGGCAAACCTTTTGACTTTTCTAATATTCGTGCTCTTTCCAAAAGTTCTTCTTTACCTGGTGCTGCTTGTATAGGGACGAGTTGTAAGAATGTATCCAACGAACTTACAAAATCACTGGGTAAAAACTGTTTCATAGAATCATATGTATTATTTTGCACACCACTAAACACATATCTTGGTACAGTGTTGCCTTCAGCATCTACAACAGTTTCATTTGGATCAAATCGACTCCTTAAATCTCTGTCCACATTTTTAGCTCGGTTCATTTCAAATATGTTTGTGCCTGATTGTGTTTCAAAAGCTGTCCAAAACACCGTTCTTTTAACATTTTTAGGCGGAGCATTAGCGGGTCTTTCAACAGTGTTCTCAGTAACAGAAACATACTTATCACCATTACGACTGAGGGGTACGTACGTAGAGTCATAACTTGCGGCAATAGCTTCCAATCTTTTACTTGTTTTATCCAATACCATTGCATCAATTTGAGAAATTACATTTCCAAATCTAGGTTTTAATTGAGCTATACCTCCGTCTCTAATAACTTTACCTTCTTCATTGGTTAAAAAATATGTGTCTTTTATTCTATCGGCATAAGCTTGGATAGCTTGTGCTGATGTTAAATTCGTAGGGTCATAATTTATTACAAGGTCCTTGTTCTCTATAGTGGTCATTAAGTCTTCAAGTGTATCTTGTATCATTAAATCTCTCTCAAACTTACCCATCTCTAATAAAGCATCGTAAGCAACCACCTCATCACCTGTCAATCTAATACCAGCATCTGGTATGCCACCTAACATGGCCGGCACTATATCTTTAATTGGTTTACCGCCAACACCTTCATTGCTGCTTAGCATAGCCGCAGCCGGTATGAATATTTCATTGTCTGATCTTCTAAATTCACTGTCTTGATTAATCTGAATCTGTGCGGCTCTAGCAAAAACCGCTGCTTTAAATACATTAGATGCCTGATTATCATCTATAGCATTAAACTTTTCACCAACAATTCGTTGTAACTGTTCTAATATTTTTTGACGAAGAGCCGCCCTTTGTTCTAATACATTAACAATCTTCGCAATTGGTTTACTCTTTTGTGCTAGATGATAAGCACTGTTAAACCACGGTATAAATAAATTTAAAAACTTATCATTTAAAAATGATTTCATTGTATCCGTTGCTCTTCGTAATAAACCGTCTTGTTGTCTTTTTTCTTTTGGTGTATATGGCGGTGTTGGTTCTTGATCAATCTTCTCATCTTTATAATCAGCTTTGTTTATTTCTGAATGCATACTTACACCCGCTGCTCTTAATAAGTTTGCACCTTTTGCCTCATCAGATAGATTTGACTGTTGAGCTTCTGGGTTTAAATTTTGTGAGAAGGCTGTTACCGATGGTCCTTTTCGACCTCGTGCAATAAGATCCTGTATCTTAGATAATTTTGCATCCTCTAAAAATTCTGCTTCAATGATACGCAGTTGTTCATCATTATTCATTTCAATAAAATTAGGATTAGCTTGGTTGAGAATATTTGGATTCTCTTGTGCAACTCTATTTATTTCAGATCTAATATTTTGTAAAAAGTTTTCTTGAGGTAAGTTTGGCACAAGGTTTGTTTTAACTTTATTGATATTTACTTTTCTTTTCTTCAGCGATTTATCTAGATGAGCAGCGGCTTCTGCTTCTGTCATAAGTATTCTATTGTTGTCAGGATTACCCATATCAATTGCAACGTACACAGACCCCGGACCGGCCACTCCTTGTGGTTGTCCCGTGCCTACATCTAAAAAACTTCTACCACTTAACGCAAGTTTATGAACCTGTCCTTGTACATCTCCGTTTTGATCTTGTATGATTTTTGTAGGAACTCGTTGACCCATCTTTTGTGCTAGACTATCACGTAAAAATTGTATAAGTCCCGGAGATCTTTCATCTTCATTACTTAATTTAGTAATTGTATCTAAAGCCCTAAGCTCTCCTTCTTGTAAAAAAGCTGATGACTTACCCCTTTTAGCTTTTCGTTTAAATAAAGCAAAAGACTTAGCCAAATCTTGTATTAAATTTTTATTCGTAACATCCAGTGTTGGAGCCAGTTCTATTAAAGATGTTTCGGCTTGCTCATCTAATATAGGCTGCGGTGTAGTATTTAAAGCTCTGGTAAAAGCTTTGATCTGATCTACATTCGGTAACTTACCATATCTCTCTTTAAATTTTGTATTAAACTCTAGCGGAGTTGCAGCTGTAATTCCTGCAATTGTTGCTGCACGATTCATCGGTCTTAGCTTGGCAAAGTTAAACGGGTATTTTAACTTAGATGGTTTGAGCTTTCGCATAACCGGCTTCTTCTTATTTTCTTTTTCTTGCTCAACCTCAGCTTTTCTTAATGCCTCAACATCAAACGGAGAGAATGTAAAGTACTGACCAACAGCCTCACCCTTACTATTTATAGTTGACTCAATATTAATAATTCGTTTGTCAAATAAATCTTTATAAATTTCAGCTTCAAACTGAGCTGAGGACACACCAAACGGATCCTGATCCATATCGTCTAAGAATTGTTTTTCATATGGGCTTAAAACTTTTGCTCTTATTTTATTTGGATCTATTAAGTCTCCGCCTATTCCATCCGCTGTGCTTTGTTTAGAAGCAGTTATAATGTATGAAGCTATCTTTCCTCTAATTATATCTTTTACAGTTTCTGACTTTTGTTTAAATAAATTTTTTACATCTGCTAATTTTTTACTAGCTATGTTCCTAGCTTTTTTTGTTTTCGCTTGTTTTACATTCTGTTCTAATTCTCTAATTGTTTGTCTGTCTAGGTCCTGGTCTACCTCAAGTTCGGTAGGAACTGGTGCCATTAATCTTGGTACTTCCTCTGTCTTGACAACCTCTGGTTCCATGATTGGTTGACCATCATCAATATCTGGGTCTGCTTGTGGGTCTGTCTTAACCTTGTAATCGTTTCGTAAATTAATCCCTGCTTCAACAATACCTAACGGTCCTTCTGCTGCCGCCTCCAGTAATATTGAACCCGGTGATGTAACTTGACCATCAGCAGACATCTGAGCTACATACTCACCCATAGCACCTAATGAACCCGCTTGAGCAATCTCAGCACCACTAGCACCGAGAGTTGTAGCTAATTGACTGCCAAGTATTTTACGGCCAGAGTCTCTAATAGCTCGTGTTAATATACCAGCCATACCAAAAGAAGCTGCATCAAACACACCAATAGGTAAGCCTCGATCTAAAGCATAACCTTTTGCTTCTTTCATTTTTACAGGATCAGACAAAGCCTGTATCATTTCATAACCGTCATCTGTATCAACACCAGCCTCAGCTAAAGCATCAATGACAGTGCCACCATATTCTGTTAGACCACTACCTATACCTGTGCCACCCGCAGCAAGTAATGATCCAGCTAATCCTCGTGCTAATAACAACGGGGGTGCGGCACCTAGAGCAACTGTTGGCAGATATTGTCCGATAGATTCACCAAGAACAGGGAATATAACTCCGGGATTGTCAGCTAAAGCCGACACGGCTCCACCCAAAGTCGGGGCATCGACGATGTTCATCAGGGTTGTACGATCATTCTCGTCCATAGGAATCTGTTTAGCTCGTTCATCGTAACGACGAATGTCATAAAGAGCTTCATCAGGAGTATTGATTCCAAGATTTAGTTGTAAAATATTAAAAGCTTTTTTCGCATTAAGAACACCACGTTCAAGAGAATCAGGTAGTATTGGCGATACTAAACCCGCAGGGTCAGAGTGTGGAACATTGAAACGATTCTCAATTGCCTTGTAGTTTCGGTCGATGTAATCTTTAATTTGTGCATCAGAAGCTTTGTCACTAAACTCTAAGTCACCGTAGCCACCATAACTTATTATCTGTGCCATTTATATACCTGTTTTAATAAGTTTTTGACCTGTTCTGCTTTGACCTATTTCCTCACCTTTGGTCTTTAAAGGTTTTTTACGGGATATTCGAGAGGATAATTCATCAACTGCATCAAAGTATGCATCTCTATCAGTTATTAATAATTGACTAGCACCGGTCTCACCAGCTATGGCTTTCATTACACCAAGCTGTGTCTCAATATCTAGTTTATGATAGTTAAATATTCTGTTTAATGCAGCTTCATCCGCAGCAGCTCTCATTTGTGCTTCTTTCTGTTCAAGACCAGCAAGGGTAGCTAAGCTGGCAATCTCATCTTTGATAAGATTTCTTTTTGCTTTTTCAACAGCTGCAAACGACTGACCGACTTCACCAATTTGAGCACCCATCTGACTAAGTGGTGTGCGACCAGTTCTAATATTCTCACCGACAGTCAATGCTTGTAGTCCTGCAACCGCCTGACTAATACCTGTCATGTCTTCTGGTTTCTGACTAAGTAATTCTTTTAATCTGTCTAGTGTGCTTGTATCTCTTTCAACGACTTTGTTTTTGTCGTCATCTCCGTCATCAACCTGGTTTTCAGCTGGAGGCACTTGATCTTGATTAATTTCTTCCTCTGTTAAATTAAATAAATCTCTCGTAGGATCAGTTCGAAGAATGGCTTGTGTTGTACCCATACCCATCGGACGACCCGTCACTACAGCTGGTAAATTACTTTCTAAAGTTGAACGACCTGTTCCTGTTGTCGGTCTGCCTGCGATTGCTGGTAAATTAATATCATATTTACCTTTAACACTTTCTCCACGTTGTTTCATACCCTCAACAACTTCATCAACCTCTCGTCTACCAAGTCTATTTTTGAATGAACCAGCGATATCTTTAGCTTTTGACGATATACTTTGGCCAATTTCTTTAGCCGATCTTCCAAAAAGAAATGGTGGATCGTCAGCAAGTTTTTCTCTTCTACCTTTGACTACTTTATCAAGATAAAGTTTTTTCTCTGCCTTTGTCATCCCTTGCATTCTTTTTTGCAATTCTAATTGATCTTTAGCTAATCTAAAGGGAGTAACAGCTTTTCTGGCAAGCCCATATAAAAAAGGAGAGGCTGCTGCAATTCCTGTTGCAATATTTGCAGGGGTTCCATATCTTTCTAAAAAGTTTGAAATAGAACTACCAGTGTCTCCGCCTTCTTCGTAGTTCATACGTCCACCAACGTAAGCATTCATAACTTCTTGTGGATCAAAGCCCATCTTCTCTACAACTTGTGGAGCTTTGGCAGCTAACTTTTTAATACCTGGATTATCAGGTACATCACCACCTTCGGCGAATAGTCCTACACCTTTACCCGCACCATAGATACCTAGTGCACCCAGACCAAGACCGGCTGCTTGTTGTCCGAATGTTGGTGGTGCTTGTTGTGCTTGGGATGTTGTGTATGTCGATACTGGTAAATTAAATCCACGAAGTACAGATGACATCTCTTGTACTTGTTGAGATGGGAAAGTTCTTTCTCGTGCAAAGTCTTCATATGCGATGTCTAGTGCTTTTTGTTGTTGAGCTTGTTGTGTACCACCAACAGTTTCAAGTGCACCCAACCCAGCTAATCCTAACTGCTGTTGTTGTGCACCAAGACCAGCAAACTGTTGACCAGCCGCAAGTGATGCTGCTCTGTCAGCAGACAATTGATTCATGGCCTGTTGAAAAGCTTGTTGTGATCCAACGGCTTGTATGTCAGCAAGTCTTTGTCCAGTCTGTCTGGCTAATTCTGTTTCAGCTAAAGCTTGTCGTGATCCACCAAAAGAACCGGCACCAACTGCTGATGCCCCTATTTGTTGTTGTAGTTTATTAGCATCACGTAAGGCTTCTCTTTTTTGTATATCAACAACAGCTTGTTGGTATGGACTCATACGTGAAGCAATGGCTGTTGGGTCTGTTGATTGTTGCGCTGCTTGAGCTGTCAATAGATCAGCCGTAGCGATATATGGTTTGTAGCCACCAACCATTTCTTCAACACCTTGATATGCAGCTTGTTGTTGCGGGCTTGGTAAAGCTAGTCTTTGTCCTTCATATCTTTCAAACGGTTCTGTTGTTACAGCTTCAGCTCTTTCAAACAATCTTTCTAAATACGGTTGAAAATATTCTGGTATGTTACTTGTTTGTTGAGTAACTGTTTGAGGCGGAGGAGGGGGAGGTGATCGTCCACCACCACCACCGAAGCATACACTCATGCACTCATCTGGTGATGCATCTTTGAATGGATTGTCCTCCATTCCTACACCGTATTGTTGTTCAGAAATTTGTAATCGTTTTAATAAGTCAGCCATTTTGTTCTCTGTATAAATTGTTGGTTATCGAAACCAAGCTTATCGCATACTTTATTCCACTGCATACGACCGGTTAATTCAATGCCATCTAACTTTAACTGTTGAGCTAAGTCTTCTAGCTTCTTAAATATTTGTTTACCCACACGAAAGTTAAGGTTTCTTCCAAAGATAAACAATATTTCTAATAATCGTTTTGTTGTTGGATAAACATTTATCTTTATTACATAACCTGCGATTATTCTACCATTATGTTTTATTCTTAACAAACCTAACACTCCTGTTTCAATATGTTGTCTAAGTATTTCTGGCGTGTATTTGTTTTCAAACGGTATTCGTTCGATCTCCACGGGAAATAACATAAACAATTCTTCAATATCATCAAAAGATTTAACCTCTTCTACCTCAAGCAACCGCTGTTCTCATCAACTGTCCTAGACCTCTTGTAAGTTCAGCTGGTTGTTTTGTCGTTCCTGTTTTCGCTTTACGCACATTTCTCATCAATGCATATAATTTGTTCGATCCTTTATCATAACTACCTTGTCCTAACTCTGCAACAATATCTCGTGGTACTACAAACTCTTGTGGACTAACAGCTGCGGCTCGTTTACCTTCGATGCTAGTCTGGATAAGATCATCCATACCACCACCCGGTCCTTGTAGTTCACCCGCCATAATCCCACCCGCTTGGTACTGCTGCGGGTTCATACCCAAATAACTTTGTAATCTTTGAGCACCAGCATCAGATGAACCGTCACCTATGTGACCCACGACATCTGCTGGTATAACGAATGCATTCTCTTGTAATGTTTGATTGGATTCTACTTCTCCACCTTGGTTATAATAATCAACCTCCATCTTTTCAACTCCTGGATACGTAACACTTTCATACCCTATTTTAGAAACATCTTCTTTACCTAATGCTAAATTTTCTGCTGATGAAGGATAACGATAAGGACCTCTTTGTAAAGGACCTTGATATGTGCCACCAAGACCTCTGAGTAAATTATTGTCTTGAGCATATTTAAACATGGCATCACCCTGTTGGTCTATCATCATCTGACCAATTAACCTTCCTGCGGCTCCTAAAAGTGGGCCTTTATTACTAAACATATTTTCATAAACACCTATAATCTCATCATCAAATCTTTTTCGTAGTCCCGGTGTAGATTTACCATAATTAACAGCAGACATATCAACAGTAGAACTTGGTCCTGTGATTCCTGCGGGAGCTTGGCTAGCCATGCCTGGAACTTCACCACCAACATTCATTTTCTTTGAGTCATAATCTTCAGGTCTTTTATATACACCAATTCTGGCAAATTCTTTTTCGGTTGTCGGTACTTTACCGCCTTCAGCTAATCCAATAAACTGACGAATCTGATCAATGTTAACATTAATATCTTTTTTTGGTAAATCATTTATTAGTTGTTGAGCTTGTTGTTCTATACCTCCTTGCTGTGGTTGTGGCACTGGCATTGGCATAGGTGCTGGTGCTTGTGGTTGAGCCATAGGTACATTAGTTGTTGGTATAGTTGGAGCTACGGGTTGAGCTAGACCTGCTATCTTTTGTGGACTAACTGACATCATTGGTTGGGTCTGGGCAATACTAGATATACCTGGCGCAGCTTGTGGCGAAACCATAGAACCCGTTGGGCGGAATGTGCCTTTTTGTGCTTCTATCTGTGGATTGTATGGACCAGATTGCATCATAACTCCACCACCTTGAGCTTTGATTTTACCACCCTCTTTAGCGCCAAGATAACCATAAGAACCTGGAGTGACTCGACCATAAGCAATGTCCTCTGGATCAGCATAAGTATATTCACCACGATCAAGCGGGCCTTTGTAGCCATACTTACTGAGGTCAGTGGTTCTACGCTGTGGCTGCATTGGAACAAATGGAGCTGGTTCTGGTGGGGGTGTTGCTGCTATTTGTAAACCAAGGCCGCCTAAAGCTATAGTTCCTGGAGATTGTTTAGTTATAAATTCTGGTAAAATATCTTTGGTCCCCGGTAACTGACCACCTAAAGTTACACCCTCGGCTGTTAAATTTTTAAACCCAGTTGCAACATTTGTTCCGATGTCTCCAAACGTAGCACCAATTCTATCGCCCAAAGCAGTCGATCCTTGAGCAAGTCTACCCGCCGAACTTGATCCCAATGCCATAAAGTCTGGCGCACCACCTATGTTCCCACTAAGACCTGTTGCACCTGCATCTAATGCTCCCTCAAAAGTAGAGCCAGCAACTTTACTTGCATCAATACCTGCGCTAGCCATTGGAGTAGCAGTGCCTTGTGTAAGTCCTCTAAATGCACTAGACAAACCTAAACTTAAACCAGCTGAGCCAATACCTGCTAATGGACTACCAGTTTGAATACCTGTTTTAATACCAGAATATGCTGCCGCTAAATATGGACCTGCTCCTGGAATAAATGCTAGCCCAATCGGCGCAACTATATCTCTAAAAAAACCACCTACACTTCTACCTATACTTCCGAACATTAGTGAAAGTCCCTCCAATCTGTACCATCATAGCCTTGAAACTTATTGGTAGCAGCATTAAATCTAATCTGCCCTTTCAAAGGTGTAGCTTCTGCCGTATCAGGGTTTGTTAAGTTACTATTAAGTCTTAGTCGTCCTTGTATACTTATAGATCCAAACTGATCTTGTTGTACACTATTACGAATTTTTACTTGGTCAGCTGATAGTTTATCATTTAACGAGTCAGCCCATGCTTCCATTTTATTAAGTGCATCGTCTGAAAAAGCATTAGCATTACCGGCATCAAGAAACGATACAGTTTCTGTCTTTGCGGGTACAAAACCTGATGCTCCTTGTGTTGTAAACGTCGTCGAACTGTTTTGCATGTTAGGTGTTATTCTGGGGAATCTTGGATAATCTGCCATTTATGCTACACTCCTTTTTTGTTTTGTCTTTTTCTTTTGTTGATTTATAAAAGCTCTATACACAGCAGCTTGTTTACTTTTACCTGCAACTCTAGCTCGTTGTTCCATAGCTATCGCAGCCTGTGTTTTATGGGCATGACTACGACCTGATCTTTTTATCTTAGCCACCGAAGCTCTAGCATCTGCAACCGTTGTAAATTTTAAACCACGTATAGTGCCCTTTGGATTCTCATCGGTATACAAGTCAGAGTGTTTTTTACTACCGACTGGTTGTCCTTTTTTTCTTGGTATTCTTCTGTTATCTTTTGCCATCTTGTGTTACATCCATTCTGAAAGATCCTAGTCGCCAGTTAGTTCCACCCGTAGATGTCGAGATACGAATAATAGCTTGACGACTACGAGCACGTGTTCTTATAAATTGTGTTGTCGGTGTTACAAAAAATGGTCCCTTTTCTCTAATCTCTCCATTTGGAAAGTTTTTAAGTTTCATATTTAAAGTAACACGACCACCATCATTTATTGTAAAGTCTGGAACGATTCTATCCAAGTACATAATGTTATCTCCTGGTCCATACGATGGTGGAGTTGTATCAAATTCTGATGATTCAAGAAAGGCTTCTTGTTTCTGACCATCAGCTGTATAAACATCTTCGGGTTCGTTTGTATATAAATAGTTATCGCCGTCAGCTTCTCTACCCGTTGTTATCACGTTTTGAAATACTTCTTTATCTTCCCATGTTGTAAATATAGTTGTACCAAATGTCCAATAGTTTTCAACAGGATTATAACTTACATATCGATCTACCTCTGTTGCATTTTTACTTGGATACAACCATGTTACTTCTCTGAACTCTTGGTTTGTACCAGCATACACTTTTTCTTTTTGATCAAAGTTAAAATCATTATAAACATAACGACGAACCGTACATGGTAAAGCTTTGACAGCACCATCATATACAAAGAAATCTTTTGCACCCATCCAGAATATACGACCATCAAGTTCGATTGCTGCATGTTGCCCAGCTATACCACAGTTAGAACCCAACTGTCTAAAGTTAAATATAAACGGTGGACCAACAAACTCCATAGCATGTACAGCATTGTCCGTCCAGATTAGTGATTGGTTACGAGTGTTAAGTCCGGTTATTAATTCACTACCGTCACCTAGTTGGTTTTCACCTGATGTGCTACTAACATTAACATTCCAGTTTGTATAATCGTTTTGATCTGACCACCTAACTAACATTGGGTCAAAACCACTAGCTACACCGTGTGTACCTAAACAAATAACATGTCTATCTTGTTGCGATACAAACATAAAGTTAGAAGCACTAGGAGCTGTTGATACAACCACGGCTCTGTTGCCTGTGCCAGATGATTCATCCCATACGTATAATCTACCTTCTCGTGGTAAAGCTAATAAGTCTTCACCAAAGTTATCAAGTGACCATTGTCGTAGTGGTTGTGTTTGTGCATCACCGGATATACTTGCAGGACTGTTCCATGCTCTGGCTCCCGTAATTGATACACCCGCATTATAAACACCAATACCCCAACCAAGTTCAGGAATATTTTGTGAACCACCAGAGTGTATATAGAATTGAAACTTAGATCGTGTTGTTATTGTTGTAGTTGCCGACGAAGCTATCGAAGCATTAAATGTAAAATTAGTAGGTGTGGATGATACAACTTCAAACTGATTGTTTAAAAATCTATGATTACCACCAACAGTTGCTGACGATACAAGAATAAAATAATCACCAACATTAGCTCCATGACCTGTAGATGATACAAGTATACGAGTGCTAGAAGCCACTGTTTTATAAGTGACACTCGATGTTGTTGATGTTCGTAATGGTGTAACATCATTGTTCTTACCACCAGCATAAACATAGAGATGACTTGGTGTGCCGAACGAAAGATACTTTAGAGCTTCGTTACTTGTAAATGAGTGAGATGAACGACCTGTTCCTATGAATGCTTCTTGTACTCTTTTTTCATAACCACGAATGTTTTCTGGTTTACCAGCACGGAACCGTACTTTGTCACCATTATACCACCCACCTTTGGAGGCATATTGTGTAGACTCTCTGTCTATCCCCGGTCTGAAATTTACATCAAATAGAATTGTATCGGTGGACATTTATTCTCTCCACCTTTCTCTAAGCCTCATCTGGATTTTTAGGCCAGTGCCATAGATGACCACTAGACACAGATGTCATTGTTCCATCACTAGCTGTTGCATAAGTTACATATAATCCTGGAACGTCAGTGATTGTTGTTACAGCATTGATAGCCGTCTTCATAGCTTTAGCTTGAGTTCGTACACTAGCTCTCCATGTTTTCCAATCGTCAGCTATAGTTACACCAGTTTCGATTTGACGTGTAGTCATCCAGTCTGACGGTGCTAACACTTTGTATGCATTGGTATCAACTTCTGCGAGTAGTTTAGTTTTTAAACCTGTTGTTAATATTGAATTCCCAGCATCATCAGTTGAACTAACATCTTCAATTACATGTTCTTTTTTATTATAGTGTATAGCTACGTGGTCAGTATTAATGGTATACGTTACACCGCCTGTTCCTGCATGAGTTCTATTATCTATTGTGCTTGTAATCTGTGTTGGATAAATACCAATATTTTTAAGATCGGCTTTTGGCCATACACTAAAAATATTACTAGGGTATTGTATACCATTTATGGTTACAGCTTTTGCACCATTCAGTATTTCAATTACTTGATTGTTTTTTACTATTGCCCAAGACATAATACTCCTTTACGTATGTTTCTATTATTAAATATTTGTTTCATATATACAACCCTACCTCGCAGTTACAGGACTCGTTCCGTCCCCAACAAATGGATGTTCAGCAAATGCCATGTAAAAATAATTTATTCCTGAATTGTTCATACCATATCCAGATTCTTGTCTAATTTTAAATCCGTTACTTAAAAAATCAGTACCTCTAGCACCCATATCATATTCAACTCCTGTGGTGTCTGTATAAAGTTCTTGAGTTACAGGATTAAATGGATTTCTAGCAGTATCAATTAATCTACCATTACTTGCAATATCTATTCCTTTGTGAATAATAAAACGAGGTTTAAATCCTGTGTAAATAAACGGACCATCTGCAACTCCGTTTCCAATGTAGTTGCCCATTTTTGAGTAACCAGCAACCGAATGAAAACAATAGGCAACCATATCCTGAGTTCCATTTGATTCATAAGCACTTCCAACTGTAAACACAGTACTTGTAGGTTCTACATTATTAAAACCAGTTGTATCTGTTACCCAAGTATTAGTTAAATTTAAATACCCATATTTATTAGCACCTTGTTGTTTAAAATAAATTATCCAATTATACGTAGCATCTAAATTTTTAGTAATAATAACTTCAGGTGCTTGATTTAACCCATGACCAATTGTTGCCCCACTTGATCTATTGCCAGTATATTGAACAATAGAAAATCCAGCTGTCGTATTAGCCTGTACAGTTGAGCTAATTGAACCATTAGAATTAGAACTAGTGTTTCCTCCATTTGCTACCCAGTTCCAAGCTACAATGGAATCACCAGAATTATTACCACCACCACCTGCTCCAACAGTAAAACCACCTTTTAAAAATTTAGTTGTACCATTTAATGCTGTTGTTTCAGCAGCATTAGTGTTGGATGATACAAATAAAAATTTACCTCTACTACTATCCCATAACCCATGATTATAAGTGCTATCTCTATTTTTATTCCACACTAAGCCACTCACCCCTTTTGCAGTCTCTGGCAAGTTGTCTTGTTGTAAAGCCACAAAGCCAGTTGGTGGAGTGTAGGTGAAAGATTTTTGACCAAAGTTACATGTAAGTTGAGCATAATAAGAATTTGCATAATCAGCTACTGCAATAGCAACGTGAGTACCATTTAATCCTATTGTGTTATCTAAAGAATTATTTTTATAAAATTTAACTTCTTGATTGTCTAAATCTAAAGCAATAGCTAATACATCACCACTTGTGTATGATGAACCAGAAGTTACGACATTAGTACCAGCATCATAAATATTTCCATTGTTTTGATACCAACCATAGCCATAATTCCTTGGGAAATACTGACTTGAAGAACTTGGTGCAGTTGCTACTTCTTGAACACCTACAATAGCAGTAGGGGTGCTACCAGCAGCATTAACAGTTATTTCCATATAATATTTACCACTTGTAGGTTTAAGTGTTGCTAATTTTACATTATAGCCAGTGTTGTTTGTAAGAAGTTTTAAATTTCCTTCACTTAATGTACCACTAGTATCAGGATTAGGGTTTAATGTCGCATGATTCTGGGTTGGACTATCGGTGGTCTGGTCACTAGCTACAAGATTTGTCACACTGAAATCATTTGTATTACCACTGGTGTCGTCTCCAAGTGCACTAGATGATCCGAACTGTAATCTGAATCCATTAGTTCCATAAGTAATACCTGTTAATGCTTTTGGGATCCAACGTCCTGTGCTTGTGTCGGTCAAGCCAAAGGTGTCAGGTGTTAGTGCTGTGCCGTCTACTAAATTAAATTCTGCAATATATCCATCAAATCCATATCCAGTTGCAATATAATCACCAACAACACATTTTACTGTATGATTAACATTTGTATCATAATTTTGACCAAAATAAGTTTCTGTTGAAAAGCTAGTTATTTGGTCACCATCAACATAAAGTTTTGCTCTGTTGGATGCTGTTGATTGAGTTGTGTCAACTGCAAAAAGAATATGGTAAAATTTAGATGTATCTTCAAAAGTTCTATTAGTAATCAAAGATAAATCTTCTCCTCCTGAACCATCATTTGCACTAATATATAATTTATTTGATGTATCTACTTCAATTAAAAAATAGTTATTACCAGAACCAGCTGGACCTTGAGAAAAAAATATTCTTCTTTGACCAAATTGTGAACCTAATTTAATCCAAGCACTTATAGTAAATGTTCTTCTATTACCTCCTGATGACGGAGTTCTTGATAATTCTGGATTATCTGAACGATTAAATATCAAACTATTAGCAATCGTGCCATTATCTGTAAAAGGTACGAACCTACCGACACGTTGTCCTCCGCCGTTCCCTTCATAAGTAATTACGAAACAGTGTTCTTCGCCATTTGGTATTGTTGGTGCTGCCATATTATTAACTCCCTAAATTACTTGTATTAAGTGCCATAGAATCTGTTACTCCACTTGGTTTGTTTGTCCATTTACTAGAAGCAAATCGTGCTTCACCACTAGCACCATTAAATGGACCAGCTACAAAAAACATTGCACCAGTCAAACCAGTTTTTGCTGGTGTTCCTGAGTTCATAGCTGTGCCATTTTTATAAAAAACTAAATCTCCGTTTGCTTTTCTCCACACACCTATAACATCTGTATTTGTAAAACTAGTTCCATATGAATAATCACGACTACCTTGGTCAAGAAAACTACCATCTTCTCTTATAATATAGGCATTATTATAAATTGAATTACTATTATCTGATGCTGCTGTTCCATCTTCAATACCTATAAAAAAATCAACACCACTTCCAAGATTTGAAGTCATTACCATTTCAAAAAAGGCATCTGTACTTGCTGGAATCTGTATTGTGCTTCTACCAGCATTTCTTCCAGAACTACCTGAATAAGCAATAGCTAAATTACCTTCACTATAAGTAATTAAAGTTTCTGCTTCTATTGGATTAAAAACAGCATGATTATTTGTTGGTGAATCGGGTTGTTGGTCATCAGCACTAATCCCATTTAAAGTAAAATTATTTCCATTAGCTGCACTATTGGTGCCTAATGCACTTGCATCTGCACCTTTTATATAAAATCCATCTGTTCCGTGACCTCCTGTGTACTCTTTGGGAACCCATATCCCAGAACTATTAAATTCGCCAAAGCTATCTTGGTCAAGTGCAGTTCCATCTACTCCGTGCATCTCAGCCATATATCCATCAAAATAATAAGTGTCTGCATAGCCAGTGCCAGTAAAGTATGCACCTAAAGTTGTAGGTGTACTTTTACCAAACCAATAAACAAGTTCACTCGCACCAAGGGCTTGATCTGTTGCAAAGTCTGTTTCTCTTACACCATTAATATATAGTCTAAATCGTTCCGATTGAACTGCATTTGTTGTATCCCATACAAACACTGCATGATACCATGCTGAAGTGTCTCTAAAGACTCGGTTTGTTGTCCAACCTATAGTACCAGTTCCATTTGATGTTGAAGCTCCACCTACTCTATCGTATTCTAGTAATTGACCACTTGCATTTATCGCCAGTATATTATATCGGTTATTACTTCCATAAAAAGCACCAGCTAAATAACCTGCTTTTAAATTACCAAGTTTGAACCAAAGTGAAATTGTGCATGTTGTGGAAAAATCTTTACTACTTGATGGTGTAGGACTATACATAAAATGTTCAGCCGCATCATCAAATCTTATTGATTGGTTTATTTTATATACGGCTGTACCTGATCCACCAGCACCTGAAAGAACATTATTTTGAAATACCATTTATACCTCTTGTATTATTTAACATCTAGTGATGCTGCCATATGCACACTAGAACTCGATAACACAACGTAGTCAATACGGTCAACGGCAGAAGCTGTCGTTGTCAATGTAGGAGCCGTACCCCCAACAAACTTGTAAGCACTATTAAATGATAACGTCCTCGATCCAGTACCGTCCTGACGAACAAAGAAGCTTCCGGTTTGTCCTGATTGAACATTGGTAGGAGCACCTAAGTTTCTGTTACCACCTAATCTAACATCAAAGTTTTGACCACTGTTAAAGTTTACTGAGATCGTTGATGCATCAGTTAATGAAACAATATCAGCAACGGCTGACTTTGTAATTCTAAGTTGTTTACCCAGTGAGTCAACAGCACTTACAGATATAGCTGTTGTTGCAAATAGTTTAGTTGTATCTGTGATTGAGCTTGAAATACTTGTTGTAATAACTCGTGTTGAATCTACGGCTGTGGCTGATACCGTACCACCAACTGTGATCGGACCAACAGCACCACCTTCTGTAGATAGTGCACTGACACCTACTGGGTCAACGGAGTTGTGAACATTTACACCATCACAATAAATAAACTTTGAACCACCACGAGGAGCAATAACATTCGTTGTCGTTGCGGCTGTTTTTATTTTAACTGTATGTGCACCACCAGTTGTTTGGTTGTCAACAACATATAATTTTTCAACACTAGGAATTACTATAGTTGAGTCAGATCCTAATGTTCCTTCAATTCTTAATACAGCATTACGAGACTGATCGGCTGCGCCGTTACTGGCTGTTAATGATGTTGTGGCTCCTGTTGTACTGACAACGACTACACCACCAACGGCTTCGTCAACCATATCAATAACTTGTTGGTTAAGACGATCACCCCAAGAGTTTGCATTTTCGCCATCAGCTTGTTTCTCTAATCTTAATCTTGTTGTATAACTACTAGGCATAATTAATTACTTCCTTTTACTAATGTATTATCGCCTCCAGCTGGTGAGGCATTATTTCTCATATCATCCTGTCTTGTCCTTCTGGCTTCATTTAATAAGTCAGTAAAGGCTCGTTGATACTCTTGTTCCCAAATTTGAGCCGCAGAGTAATTTTTCATAAACATACAAGCTTCTTTCATACTAGCATAAAACAATGCATTAGAACAATATTCAGTAAAGAAATTCTCTTGATGCACTGAGGTAGCTGCTGTTGGTTGAACGATATAAGACATTTCACAATCATAAGCCGACACTGGTGTAGGAGCTATAAGTAAATTATTAAAACCAAAGTTTGCATAATATCTAGGCACTCCTACACTTGTACGTTGTGGCCAATAATCATTTAAATATTCGTCTGTCTTTTGTAATAAATTAATACGTGTGCCGTCAGACTTTATAATATTTAAATTTTTTATAATTAATGTATTTACAGGTTTGGTAATAAATGGATCACCAATAACCATGTTTGATGTTGCATACTGTACAACACCGTATGAATCTATTTCTCTTGTTAATCTGGCTTCAGCTCTTTCAATAAAAGCTGGGATGTCACCTACAAACTCTGTGCTAGTATCTTCACTTGTTGTTTTAATTCTGTTTACTAATTGGTTAAATGTTATACTCATATCTTCTTAGCCTTCCATATTTCAGAAGTGCCACCAAAAACTTTAGGTGTCCATATTCCTCTTATGTGTGTTCTAAATCTAGCACTAACTCCTGTTAATACCAAGTTACCGTCACCGTTTATGTTTGGTGATATAACTCTTGTTCTTACTAATGGTTGGAAGTTTGCTTTACCTCCCATACCTGCGTGTATGCTACATTGATAGTATAATGTAGTTGGGCCATCATTCGCAACAAATATTTGTGTATATGCCCCAGGATTACCTGGAGTTCCTACAGTTTGTACGTTAGTTGAAAAAAGTGTGCTTCTGGCCTCATCCAAATAAAACCTTAATGGATGACCATCATTAGTGCTATCGGATTGATCAAAGGTATATAGTGCACGATCTTTGACTAAATTTAAACCATACTGTTGTCTACCGTCTATAAAGTATTTGTTAGCTCCTCCCACATTTACAACCGTTACCTTAAATGTTTTACCACCGTTGTAAATCACTGGGTTTGCCCCAGCCTCTATGTTTTCATTACCTGTTGCAAATGTTGCCGATGTTTGTGATGGTATAACATTTGTTCCAAAAAATGCGACAGCATCTCTTATGGTAAATCTTGGTGCTAATCCTGTTAAAGAAACTCTTGGGCTACTAGTAAATGATGTGCTTCTTAGTGTAGTTATTAATGCTACTCCTGTAACATTGTGTGTTTTAACAACTACAGCTGTTGCCGATCGTAAGCTAAATCCTATACTTGTTCTTGTGGCTGATACACCTGCATTAGCTGCTGTGGCTACACTACGAAGAGATAAATTTATTCCTACATTAGTTACAAAAGCCGTGCCTGGAATAGTTACTGCTACAGAACGAAGAGCAGTAGATAGTGAAACTCCTGTTACTGTAACCGATCGGTCTACAACACTACGGTTCCACGCACCTGAGTTCCAAGTATTCCTACTGTATCCACTAGTAACCACAGACATAGACGATTAACCTCGACTATGAAAGTGTGATAATAGCAGTCGATGCAGCAGCAGCTGGGAATGATATAGTAAATGTACCGTTAGTAGATACTTTATCAGACCCAAAGTCTAAGACAGCAATAGCTTTATTACTATTAGATGAATTATATATTAGTGCTCCTCTAGCTGAGAATGTTGTACTTGTAAAAGATATATCAGCAAAATCGATAATTGCTGATCCACCAGCAGCAGATGTTGCACCGAGTGAAATAGTCACACCAGTTAGTGTGCCTCCACCAGAAGCATACCCACCACTTGATGCCACTTCATTAGAAGATGAGAATACAGATGTACCTGCAGATAATGAAGCTGCACTTGTAAATAAAGCTATCTTTAAGGTATCAGTTTTAATCTGATGCCCTTCTTGTAAAACGTCTCTTTTAAAAGAGTTGCACACAGCTTGTGTAATGGCCATTTTTAGTTACCTCTCTTTGTAAATGTTGAATCATCAGGACTCCATCCAGCATCACCAGTTGTAGCTAGTACAGTATCTGGACGTGCATCCCTCAAGTTTTCATCGTCATTAATTCTTGGAGTTTTGTTCTGCGGGTGATCTAATATATTATATCGACCATCCGTTTCCGAAGCTCCAACAACCAACCCCGTCGGCTCTTTGACTCTCTCAGAGTATTTAAATCTAAACCCTGATCGGTCGCAGATAAAGTATGCATACTTACCTTTTGCCATTATAACCTAAACGATGGCTTAATCAAAAGACTAGCTCTTTCTTTATCTGCATACATTGCTGATGTTAATTCTTCTTCGTACATTTGTTTTAACATACTGGCTCGTTCGGATGTAATGCCTGGTCTTTTGATAGACATTTTATAAGCTAAGCCGGTAGCTAAACATGGTAAGAATCTAAAAGGAACATCAGGATCTTGATCGGACTTTGTTATATCTTCAACTCTGTTAAAGCTGAAATATGATAATATAGGTGTGCCACTTGAAGTTGTGGTATCAGGTGTGGGCCATAAATATAATTCAGCTGCATCTCTTAATCTATTGATAGCATACTGTGTTGGTCTACCCGTTTGTGTCTTGTTTGTAATTCTTTGATAAGCTTCCATAGTAATACGTTCTAAAGCTAAGTCTGTGGTTGTTGAACCACTAACAGTTCTATGGACAAGTTCAGTTATATCTATAAGTGAAGCTGGTAATGTATATTCAGCTGTGCCACTTGTTATATCCAATGTGGCTAAGTTTTGTTTCCATAGTAATATACCACGGTTCATCCAATCGATAAGAAGAAGATTGAGTGTACGTCGTGCTTCTAGTGGTTCAAACCCTAACGTCTGCTCACCACCTAACATAGCCATGGCTTCTTCGATTACATCAGCTATATCTAGATTGAATGTTGTTGTACCTGAAGTTGCCATCTATTTCTTCTTTTGTTTTAACATACCCTCAAGTTGTTTAGCTTGAGAAGCATGTAGCTTTGATGCTTTTTTAAGGGCACCTATAATTTTACGTACTTTTTTATTATCCATAATATTTACCTATCGTCAAACTCAGTTCCGTATGATGGGTTTACCATACCACCAGTGAAATATTTATTACCTACTTTACCGCCACCAGCTTTTTTATCTTTTAATGCTTCTGCTACTTCTCTTATCTCTTCATCAGCCACACTTCCTTTTTTACTTCTTGTAAAACCAGATTTTTTATCAACAGCAAGACCTGTATTGCGTCGCACTGTTAGACCGGTTGGTCCTGGCCTATTAATATTTCCAGGCTCAACTGCATAAGTTGTAGGGTTTTCCATTACTTTACGTTTTTTCTCTTTTACACTAACTGCTTTTGTAAATGGATTTACTTCTTTTATTCTAAATTTTTCACCTGTTTTAGTTTTTACTTTTCTAGATGGTTTATCTTTTTTAGCTTTAACTTTAGGTTTTTTCTTTTTACGGTACTCACCCATCCCAGCTATCTTTGTATAATTTATCATGTCTTATCCTTATCCGAATACAAATTATTAAATGTTGTTTCCCAGTCCATATAACTATCGTGTTGTTCTGCGGAGTGTTCCCACTGTGACGGTACAAAGTCTGGTGGTCCTTCTCCAACAACCCATAGTGCAGGATTGGTTACACGTACACGATTGTTTGGTAGTGCTACTATACAACCTTTATACGGACCCGATGTTAATTCCAACACATGTGATTGTTTATGTTGTGCTGGATCATCCGATATATAACTGTCAGTATAATCAACCGTAAACATATACTTACCATTATAGAACTCACCTGCTATCTTACACAACCACGGACTTGAACTAATTCTGTCCATTCTGATGATGGCATGATTACGACTGGAGCAATCCCAAGGTTGAGCTAAATGAGTCTGTATGTTTGGTGGCCATTCATCAAACGGTGTGTCCCCCACTAAAGACGTTATTGGTATTCGTGCCCACATAGCTCCACCGTGGGGATTAGGGTGATCTTCGCCACATCCTGTAAACACAACTTGAAAACTCAAACAACGGTCTGGGATAGTGCACACTGCAAAAGCCAAGGCATGTAAAAATTCACCTTGGTATTTCTCGTGGTTATGTGTGAACTCTTTCCTCACCCAACACTTAAAGTGTGGGATGTTAGAAATAGTATATGCCACTATCTAGCTCTACCGCCTCTTGCCATATATTTAGAAGTCTTACCTCCACCTTTCATTCGATACTTGGAAGTTTTACCTCCGCCTTTCATTCTGTATTTAGATGTTTTACCGCCACCCATAAGTTTAGCTTTACCACCTTTTTTCATTTTACCTTTACCATCTGCTGCAAAAGCTGGAATCATTTTTCCATTCTTTTTAACCATAGGCATTTTACCACCACCAGCAGCTTTGTATTTAGTTCCTTTAGCTCTGCCACCAGCCATCATTTTTTTCTTAGTTGGTTTCTTTTTCATTACCATTATAGTGCTCCTTTTAAGTATATTATTTCAAGTGTTAATATTATCACCGCCGCCACAATAGATACAGTTATAATAATTGTATTTTTAAGTCGACGTTTCTTTGCTGCTAATTCTTCAAGAGCTTTCTTTCGACGAGATCTTTCGTTAGCAATTTCACCTTGTAGTCTTTCCCACTGTCCAGGAGAACCAAACAATAAAAACAATTCACGCATTTCATCACGAATACGTTTGGCTTCCTCTTTCCGAAAGTGAGCTTCAATTGCTGTCTGCTCAGCTCCCGTCAATTTCCCAAGTATACCACCCTTCTTTTCTGCTGCAAAGCTTAAATCAGCTTCTGCTTTTGCTAGTTTTGTAATAGGACCAACGAGAGATCCTAAATCTCTACCAGCTTTTACGGCAGAGGATATAGCCGAACTTGCAGTTTTTAATGCTGCAAAAGCTGTCAATGGATCAATCATCGTCGTCTATCTCCTTCGTTTAGTTTTAACCTTCTGTTTACGTCCACTCGCACTAATAGGATAACGAATAGATGTAGGCTTTGGACCTACGTTAGTCTTGGCTCTTTTTCTTCTAACAGCCGCAGCTTTCTGTCCTGCTGTCATTCTATCAGCTACTGCCTTTGGACGACAGACTGGGTACTTTCTTTTTGACGACTTAGCTGATTTACGGCCACACTTTTTACCTGTGGATATATCCACCCAGTTTTCTTTGAACCACGTTTTTAAACCTTTTTTAGCCATTGTTTTTTCTCTATATTATATTTATCCGGAACCTTACCATATCCAACAACTCTGTCCCACTCTCTTTGTGTGTAGTAATTTTTATTAGGCATTCTGCATTTTAGGGTATTTAGTTTTCTTTCTGCGATTGTTCATAACAGCACCACAACCACGAGCAATCTTACCACCACCTTTTAATTTAATAGTGCCTCCTCCAGCTTTACTAGGCTTTGGTCCTCTAAAATCTTTTCTCTTTTTACCACTAGGATCTTTTATCTTACCCGCACATATCTTTGATGCATAGGCATTTGCATAAGCACTTGGATAGACTGCGAACTTACGTTTGGCAGCAGCTTTACCTCTAGGACATAACTTTGTCATATTGATACCCCCATCTATTTTCTGATAAATCCCACACTCTTTTTGTATCTTGTGGAATCTTTATCATTAAGTTATTAAACCTTATTACGTTTTTTGTTACTTGCATTATCTACCTCTCTTCTTTCTACCAGCACAATGTGCTCGTTGTGAAAAACCTTTTGGGTTTTTGCAGTTAATAGACTTCTTGTACTTTCGAGTCCACTTTTTCTTTTGTGGTCCTTTCGTTACTTGTTGTCTTATATTAGCACGACTTATTGCCATATTAAATACCTATAAGTATCTTTGCAATAACTGATGTTGCTCCTGATTGCATAACTATTGTTGCACACACAGCACCAATGACTAACCATTTAACTTGAAATATAGATCGTTTAACACAGCCCATATCTGTTTTAAGTTCAGATACATCTTCACGTAACTGAGCCTCACGTTCGATATGACGTGTTAATTCAAGTTTAAGATCTGTTAAATCTTTATCAGTCATAGTTTAGAATATCCAACACCACAATAGTAAACCAACTATCGCAGCTATGTACCAGTGTTTTTTACACGTGGTGCATTTAATTTTTTCTTTTATCTTTTCCCATATCATACTCATGTCTAACATTTCCATCTCCTTCTTGCTTGACAAATTCTTTTGTTTGGTGTCTTTCGACAGTTAATATTATGCATCTTGGCTTGACCCGCAGATCGTGCGCAAAATGACTTTCTTCTTTTGGCAGCTTTACTTCCTTTTGCAACTTTACCTGTAACAGCAGTTTTTAATTTAGATCCAGGATTGGCACGACGATAAGCAGCTACACCTTTAGCTGTCATACCGGCACCTTGTTTAGTCGGTCTAAAATTACCTGACTTAACACTAGACTTTATGCCCATGCCCTTTTTCTTTTTACGAACGGCCATGTACTATCCTACAAAAAATGTACCAGCTACACTAACTCCTGCATTCATAGTGACGTGCAGATTTGTTTCGTAACGAATACCCGCATCTTCAATATACTGATCAGATGAACCCCCAGCGATTAGTCTTTGTTTCATGATAATTGATCCAGCTGCACCACCATCTCTTAACACAATGTCAGTTGCTGAAGCCATACCATTTACTAAGCTGTATCCTCTAAGTCTACCAGGAATCGAATCTATCGTAGATGTAGATGTTGCGAATATTGCTTTTATATTTGTTGCCATATTTAATTCCTTATATTTAACAATAAATAACAGGGGCCATTACTGACCCCCATTATTATTTATATCCTAGGATGATCCCGCAGAACCATAGTAAGATCTCCAGTCACTGAAACCAAAGCTATATCTTTCTCTAGCTTTAAATCTCAAGTTACCAGTATCAAAGTCTGGTTCCATTTTCGTAGCCAAAGGTGCTCTTACGAACATTTTAGCTCCGTTAGGAACATCTGTTTTAATGAAATATGCATTGGCATCTGTGAATCTGTGGTTCACAAAATATCCACCAGGTAGCATACTCATTGAACGGATGGCATTAATATCATTGACATTAGTTACACCATCTTTGTTAGTTGGTCCAGTGCCGTTAGCTGCGAAACCAAAGTGAATAGGTGTAGTTGACAATGTACTAGCTAAGATTTTCTCAGCAGTAAATTGTAAGTCAGGTGGAATGTGCAATGATCTTGCACGTGATCCAATTAAGATATTTCTATCATCCTTAGTATTTTGAATAGCAATCAAGGCAGTTTCTAGTGTTGTTTCAGAAAGATCTGAAGCTGCTAGTAAGTTGTCTTGAGTACCACCCACTACAGGGTGAGAGTTTGAGAAGAGTGGTTGTCCATCTCCACCCGGGAACGATGTGCTGAAACCATTGTTAAACACATTAGCAGCTTTAGTCTGCTTAGTAGTTGACATAGCTCTAGCCAGACCTCTTGCACGAATTTTAGCAAATGTGTCATACAAGTTGTCCTCCATAGCTTCCTCAGTTACTGCGAAAGCAAGAGCTACTGTCTCATGTGAATAACGGCTGGTAAATGACTCTGTTGCAGAATCAAACTGTACAGCTGCACCTTCTGATTTAGTTGGTGCCTCACCGAATCCAGTAAATAGAACTTCTTCTTCAAAAGCTCTGTCCGAGTTTTCTACTTCAAATAAAGGAACGTGTTCGTCCTCTATTGAACCATACTCCAATCCAAAGACTGCGTTCAATCCAGGAAGGAGCTGTTTTGCGATATTACCTCTATTTATAGCCATAATATTTCCCTCCTATAAGTCAGTTATAGAAACGACTGACCCTTTACCGTAGTCATCTCTATGTAAGTTAAGTTTAACCTCAAACTTTGGAAATTGATCGGTTGCAGTTTCACCAGGTAGTGTAGACCTTCTAAGCACTCTTAATGCTTTTGCAGCCTCGTCACCAGCTCCGCCTTTCATGCCGAAACCAGAGATACCTGTGATAGTTGAACCAGAACCTAAAGTCACATCAAAGTTCAAACCGATTTGAGTGTCTGCGACAGTCGCATCTGCTTGTACTATATATGTAGCATTAGGGTCATCAAGAACTAAAGCTTTTGGATTACCAGTTGATGATGAAGTGTCTGCTGGAAAATAGTTACTAAACGTAGGTTGCTTAGTAACAGGATCTACCCAGTTAACACCCATAAAAACTCCAGCTTGTAGATTGCCAGTAGCTGATACTTTATGAATAGTACCGTTAACAATTTTTACTAAATCGCCTTGGAAAATGTTTTCGTCATTACCGTTAGTAATGTCGTACTCATTCATACCACTCGTATTGTATCCACCACCACGCATTCTCGAAGGCTGAAGTCCATTCAGATTTTTAGATGTTGCCATCTTAACCTCCTTCAAAAGTTAGTGTTGTTTATAATAACCAAACACTCTTATTTATCAAAGTGTGCTGGTCTTCCTGTGGTAACTTTTGATCGACTGTTATTTGAAATTGGCATACGAGGATCGTTTTTGCTCATGAGCTGTCTGTTGATAGCATCAGTTTGTGACTGGGTAAACTCATTCACGTGTTGTTTGTAACCATCGTTACTTTCAATAGTATTAGCGGCTAAAGCTACATCACCACGTATAACTAAATTACCTAGACTACCAGCAGCTTGGTTTTGGAAACCAGCACTCATTTCCGGAACATCTTCAGGTTTAACAAAATCCCAACCTTCATACTGTTTCGTTTGAACATTTTGATCATCATATTGTCCCTTCAGAGAAACACGTATCCATCTAAGAACAAGTCCTTTTTCACGGAAACGGTTTTCAACCTCTTCAGGTATCTTTAACCAATTCTGTCTTTGATATACACCTCGTTGTTTACGAGCTGTAGTTTGTGTCGAACGAGACACTTTTACGTCATTTGTTTTTGTTGTAGTCATATCAATTATTACCTTTCATATCCACGTTATACATTTACAGTAGTGTAGTCATCACCGGCCTTCTCGACCTTGGCTTTTTCTCTAGCATACACATCAAGTGGTACTCCCATCTTTTTAGCAAGACGGACATCTTCTTGAGATAGTCTTATCTTACCTTTAGATGAGGCCGAAGTACGTGACTTTCCAGCCACCACTTGAGCAGGTTTATTTGTTGGTTCTTCCTGCTGACCAAACTTATGAGGCATTTCTTTCTTTAGCCTTTTACTTATCTCAGTATAAAACTCTTCTGTCTCTGGATCAAAGCCCTCTTGTAATAAATCTTCATTAACCACGTGAGCTGCTTGAGTTAGTATTCTATCCTTATTATACCACTCACTATTATCTGATATCCACTCTCTAGCTAATTTATGTAATTTAGGTCGTTGAGGCTGTGGTTGTGCCTCTTGTTTAACTTCTTTATCTTCACCATTTTTTTGTTGAGGCTCAGTTTTTTTAGCCTGATCTGCCATGTAAAATCTTTTAGCTTCAACCATTCTAAGCTCTGTAGTTGCATCGGCAATGGCCTTTTGAGCTTCAAGAAGTTTATCTTTATCACCAGAGTCATAAGCATTCTTGTAACCCTCTTCAGCAAGTTTAAGTTTTTCTTTAACTTGATTTTCATAACTAACTAAACTAGCTTGTTCTGTCTCTTGTACTTTTTCTGTTGAGTTTTGAAGTTGTGCTTGTAACTCAGCAATTTGTTGTTGCTGCGCTTCGAGTTGTTCTTCTCTTTCTTTACGCTGTTTAATTAGCTGCCTAATTCTTTTTTCAGCACCAGCAGTGTTGATACCATCTAATTCTTCTGGTTCTTTAGACTCCTTAGCTGTCTCTTCTTTTTTAGTTTCGACTTTTGGTTGTTCAGTCTCCTCTACAATCTCATAGTCTTTTTCTGGTTCTTCTTTTTGGGGTTTTGAAACGTCTATTTCTTGGTAGCCGTCGTCTTGTGTTTTGTTTTCTTCGTTCATGTTTTCTCCGCAGTTACGAGTTACGATTACGTCAATAAGCTAATTATATAGTATTACTTCTTTATATCCAAATAGTTGGGATCAAGATCTGCTGGGTCTGGGACAACCATAAGTATTTGATCATCAAACAACAACAACATTCTAATACCTTTATAAAAAAACTTATCGCCTTGATATTTACCATAAACAACATAGTCACCAGGTTTACACCATGCTCGTCCTTTAAATTTATTGTGATCAGCATAGGCTAACTCACCAACTTTTAACACACGACCAAGGGTGGTTAAATATTTAGCATCGTCTTTAAATTTATCAGGAAGCAAGATACCTCCTTTTGTTTTTTCTCTAATAGCTACTGGTCTAATTAAAATATGATAGCCGGGTAAATGTGGTAATACTTTCGGATCCGCCGACTCTTTGTCTGTAATCCAATCATCATTACCTGCTATGGTTGTTGCTAGTCCTGCTGCTTTCATTCTTCGTCTTCTCCTTCATTATGTATATTCTTCTCTGCTAATTTAAGTTCTTCAAGAGCAATGGTCAAGCCTTCAATAATACCAACTTGATATTTATATTCTGGATAATCTGTTGATGATCCACTTGAAACAACATTAGACAAATCCTCTTTCTTTTGTATTAATTGTTTTCGTAAATAATCTATTACGGGGTCCATATAGGATGCCTTTCAAACAATTCTTTTTCTGACTCATACATAGCATCTAAGTATTCTTGTTTAATCATCGCCTCTTGTACAGTTATCGGGCCGCTTGCATCTCGGCCACCAACAATTAATTTTTTATGCATGCGTATTGCAGGCTCATCAAAGTGTTCTTTGTATCCATCTATAAGCATAATCAAGTCTTCACACAATCGTTCCATATAACCAAAGTCTATATTGTGATAATGATTAAGTGTGTAATGATCGTAGTAGTCTCTAACAACATTTTTATTGTTTATCACCTTGGTTAGAAATGTTTCGTAATCTTCAGCTTTACATTCTTTTTCTAATCTTAAATCATCTTGCCAATTCCACTGATGACCTCTAGTGTTAGACTTTTTTCTAGCACGATGATGAAATAGACTATGCACAAATGTCATGGGATGTCTAAGAAAAGCAAAGGGTTGTTTGACTCGAACGTCTGGAGTGTTGTGCGAATCATATACGGCATCACCCACAGGTCTAGATTGTTTAACATATGTCAACAACATTTGTTTTATCCAACGTCCGCCAGTTTTAGGGACGTGTATAAACACACTATTTTTAAGCTCTATTGCCATTTAAAAACAAAAAGTCTCCATCAGTTATCTCTGGCATAGTTAAAGCTATCTTTACCCCATGCTCAATATCTTTTACAGGTTTTAATCCTTGACCTCTATGGTTATAGAAACAAGTGTATCCACGATCAAAACAGAATTTAAAAGTTGTATCAACCGGATACTTATTAAACTTTGGATATATTTCAATCATTAGATGTGGATCATGCTTGTCTATAGTTTTTTTAGCTCCGTTCAAAACATCAAGCTCAGTTCCTTCAGTATCTATTTTAATAAAACAAATATTATTTGAATTTTCATGTTGCTTGTCAATTGTCGAAACTTCTACATCTATTGGAAAACCATCCACTAAATTTTGAAAAGATGAATTAGATAATCGTTGACCGTCTACATAAAATTTATCTTTTCCAACTTTATCAGATATTGCAATATTGTATGCGCTGAAATTTAAATGATTGTTTTTAATTTTGCATAATTGTTCGTACACTGGAGGAACAGCTTCATAAGCATAGACGTGTCCAGAGTTTAGTGCAAAAAATTTACTGTATTGACCGACTGCTGCACCAATATCTAGCACAGTCCCTTCAGAATCAATGTGATCTTTGGTCTGTCCTAACATAAATTCTTTTACGTGAAGATCATAATAATAAGGATTGAAAACTCGTCGTTGTAATACTTCTTTCGATAACAGTTCTAACATGGTTTCATAATTACTTGCAGTGCAATCCGTTCTCCAGTATCAACATGTGTACCTCTGTGCCAACCAAAGTTCGGTTCAAACAATATAAAATTACTTTCATCAGATGTAAAGTGTTTTAATTTTTTATATAGATGATCTGACATACCTGAATTATTTTTAAACTGTCTAGAAAAGTATGAATTCTTCCGTGCCCACAATGGTAGTTGTGCGTTTGAAGCTCTCTCCTCAACTGTTGAAAGAGTATTAGAAAGTTGATTGCTTTTACAAAATAACATTTCTACATCATCAAACTTCCATCTATGACTTTCGGGTATATAGGCAAACGGCCCATTACCCCGCTTCACTGGGTTAAGATAAATCATCGCTTTAATGTAACTATACTTTGGATCAATGTGTAATGTATATAAATCGTTTTTAGATTTATGTTTTTGATCTGTTTGGAAGTATTCATTAAATGTATCATCCTTATCACTGATGTGTAAATTTATATCAGTTATAGAATAAGGTTCAGATAATATATCTAGTTTTTTATAGATATCATTTAATTTATTATAAATTGTGTGGTGGTTTGGTAGTCTTAATATTTTGTCTTGAATTCTTGAATCTCTAACTGGTTCAATAGATTTAAGATCAACTATTTCTTTTTCTAAACAATCAACCAGAGGATCTGTGTCGATAATAGTGCTGTAATATCCTAACTCGTCAAAACCTTTTGGTCCTTTATATTTAATATTTTGAGATTTTAATTTTAAAGAAAAACCTGTTAAGGCAGCTTGAAGTTGATTTTTTAAAATAGGTGTAGGTGTTAATTGACTATATAAATTATTAATTGATAGAGAAAAAAAATTTATATCTAAGTTTTGTATTGCTCTTAGTAAAGCATCATATATCGCTGGATGATCATTTTTACTTGGCTCGTAACCTTCGTCGTCAAAACTAACGGCAGGGTCTGGAAGAACAATGCCGTGATCTGTTATGTCATTCATCACGTTGTGGTTGTTTCTTCATCTTTTATTGCTGCTAACTCTTGTTCTGAAGCTTTGTTACGGCGACCAAGTTTGACATTACCTGATTTTCTTTCAAATTCTTTTGCAGCTGTATCAAAATCATTTTCAACTAAAGCTTTTACAAACTTAGGAAATTTTGTAATTGATCCGACATTATAAGTGTAATCAGCAAGTAAATTTAATTTTCTGTCTGATAATTGATTTGGATCGTAACCCATTGTTTGTAAGTCTCTGTCCGTTCTTTTCAAAGCTTGACTAAAACTTAATCCAAATAATTGTTTTTGTTGATCCGTAGTTAAAGCAATGTCTGGATTATCTTTAACAAATTTCGTTGCTTCTTTTCCGCTAAGTCCAGCAGCACCAGCTAAACGACTAGCAATATTCTCATCAATACCAACACTTGTTAACTCACTAATAATTTGATCAGGACTTTTTTCTTTCATATCATATCCAGCACCCACAGTTACTCCACTTGTTTTTGTTGGATGATGTAACTTTTCACTGCCTGGTCCTACTTCTTGTTCAAAGGTAAACTTACCTTGATCACTTATTAATCGTTCCATAAACTCTCTCTCTTTCTTACTTTGATCAAAACCTTTATTAAGGTTCTGTTGAATATCTACTAGTTTAAGTGTTTCCTCACTGGGAGGTGTTATAACTTCATTATCAACCGGAGGGGTGACTGTTTTAATTATATCTTGCGTTTCAGTTCCCATTCCGGCAATGTTAGTCGTAGGTGGAATTACTGGTTGCGTCATTGGTTTTTGAACAGCTAAGTTTGCTGCCTGTTTAAACTCTTCAGCTGCAACGACATTAGGTTTAAAAAAGTTAGTTGGCGGTGGTTGTTGTACAGTTCCTCCTTCTTGAAACTTTTGTTTGTCAACTAATTTTAAAAGATCCATGACCACCTTTGCAGTAAGGCTGTCGTTTTTTTCTTTTTTGCCTTCTTCAATTTTAGCTGCTTCAACCATCGCATCTATATCAATTTGTTTTTCTTTTAGAGCTAATTCTTTTTCTTCCATCATTTTTTTATTTTCTACGGATTTTTTTTGTATGTCAAGGTTTTGTTGTTCAATACTGTCTAGTCCACCTTGCGCTGCTAACTGGTTCGCTGTAAGAATCTGTTTGGCTGACTCTGCCATTATCATAGTTAGACTAGCGCCTTGGTCTACTTGACCCTCTTGTGCTTTCATGAGTCCACCCATCTGTTCTTGGAATCGTAGAACCATGTGTTCTCTGACGTTAGCCATTATAATTGGTTCAACCATTTTCATAATCGGGTTGGCACCATTGAGCGGGTCTTGTAAGTAAGCGGTCTTCACGGCGATGTGCGCATCGTGGTCTTGTCCTGGAAAAGCTTTGATCGGCTGTCCACGTGTAGCTGACATAATATCAGCAAGTGGATCCTGTTGCATAGCCTGTTGAGGTGTATTGATGAACCTATCGGGATTATCAACATTAGCTGCGGCTAGTACCGCTTTGTTTATCTCTGGCATATTGAAAGTTCCGGGTGGTGACTGTGAGGCTAACTGTAGCATCAGCTGAGCTTGGGCGAGTCTGTGTGAGTTCGATGGGATATTAGGATCACTAACCGGAACCACATCGACACGTCCGTCAAAGTCTTGCTTGAATATCTCGGCAGACTGTCCTATAATATCGTAAGGATAAGCTGTTGGTAAAAACTCATGGTTTATTCTAGCTAATATTTTAAACTCGTCTCTTTGAGACTTGTGGAGTCGTTTGTGAATTGCTGAAAAGAACTTACCCGATGCTTCTAATAATGCTAATGTCGTGCCAACCGGACCGTAGTTCGTTGCATCAGATACTACTTGATCTGTCGTGTCAGCAAATTTCTGACCGGCAGTGGCTACAAAGCCTAACATCTGATAAAGAGTCTGAGATGGTTCTTTATAGGGAAGAGGAACTATGGATTTGCCCAAATCTAAACCCGTTGACTCAACGTCCCGAAACTCCCCCGGCATTATCGGAGAGTTATCGCCTACAACTCTGACACCTCTAGCTTTAAATCCACCTGGTAAATTAGAAAACTGACCAGCATCAATCAATGCTCTCATAGCTGCTGTTGCTGACATTGTTAGATTACCAAGGAAATGTATTAAACCTAAACCATAAAAACCAAAACCAGGTACAAACTTGTAGCTAACAAAATGTTCTCTCTTCACAAAGCGAGCATCACCGTCATTCCAGTTACGACGAATACTTAAAACTTTTTTAGAACTTTTGTCGACAGTAACAATATATGGATAGGCCACACCTGTCGGACTGTTGAAAGGTTCAGGTAAATCTAAATACAGATGTTGTTCAAGGAGTTGATAGCTTGGATCATATGGGTTCTCATCATACGCTGATAGTCCCATAATCTGTTCTGCTTTAGATGTAATGTTACCTCTTTCGGTTTGCTCTGGGTCGCCAAGATCAAGTTCGCTATACATACCAGCATTCATATCTTTTCGTAAATCATTTTCACTACGATAAATAACGTGAGTGTATCTATCAGCACGACGTAGATCAGAAACTAAATTAGATACGTGAAACTGATCAATAGGTATAAACTCTGATATCGGTCGTCCTAATGTTTCATCGTAATAAACTTTTTTAACAGCTGTACCGATTAACGGTAAATGAAATAACATTTTCTCAAACTCATCGAAATACTCTGGCATCTCTTCAGTGAGCTGATAGTTCATAAAATCTTTTACACGTTGTGCTTGTTTTTCTTTATCTGGACTTTGTGCGCCAACTATTTGAGTTTTAACTGGACCTTTACTTGGAAATAATTCTTGTGATGCTTTTGATTGAAACTTAACTGCATTCTCAATAATCAATGGATGAGTTGCTGTGCACGCACCGTCAAACGGTTCTGTTGTTTCTTCTAGTTTCAGTCCAAGTAAATCGAAGCCTCTTTCGAATGTTTGTTCCCACTCTTCTCTTGATTCTTTGTCTGATTGATAATTATCTAAAACTGTATTAGATATTTCTTCAAGCTGATCTTCTTCCATTAAGTCAGCAAGGTTCATATAAAAGTCTTCGCTAATAGAAGCCAGCATTTTACCACTGTCTTCATTCAAAGCCATTTCAACTTCACCCGTTGCTGGGTCTACATTAACAGCTAAGTCTTCTTCTTGTTCTTCATTTATATTTACATCAATACCTAAAGCCTCAGATTGATTATTTAATTTGTCTTTGGCTACATCGATTGGTGCACTTATGTCATTGGGATTCTTTTCTATTGCCATAATTAATTAGATACCTTCCAGTAGGTTGCCTTATTTTTTTTATAAGTATTGTCATTATCACTATAATACGGATCATGGGGATGTTGCAAGTGCCAAGAATCTTTCATATAGTGTATCGCCATTACCATCGCATCCACTTGGTCATCGTGTGCCGCATTCGGAAAACTGACGGCTTCATCAAATAATGTTTGTGCCCACAGTTTATTTGGCAACCATACTCGACCCGATTCTACCAAGGGTGAGGCAGCGTAGGCTCTCGCTACTTTATCACGATCAGGAGTATACTCAAGTATTGGTAATCCTGCTCGACGTAAATCTTGTATTAACGATTGCCCACTGGCTTTCTTCTCTATTATTATAATGTCTGGATCGTGTTCATCAAATGCATCTTGCGCATTACTTCGTAGCTCTGGATATTCAAACCGACCTCGAACATTGCCAAGTAAAATTAAATTACCTATATCTCGTTCAACTCCCTCACTATCTGTTTCAGTTGTTACAAATATACCCCAAGTCTGAATCACACTATAGTCTGCTGTTGTTCTTGTTGAAAATGCTGTATCCATAGTTTGTATTATGAAATCACACTGTGGTGGTTCCCCTTCGTCCCAGATTCTAAACCATGACTTTTTAAGAATACCACCTTCGTCTGGCACTGGGTTTTGCATATACAATGATTCCCAGTATCGTGAACCGTTGTGTCTACGAATCTCTGCCTCATCGTTTTCTAATATCTCTTTTGGTTTCCACTCTGGAAAATATGATTCACCAACCGGTAAATTAAGAATTTTACTGCTACTATCATCAACCCACGCAGGTATTCTTATGACTTCCCAGTTCATAGCTCTGTCGGTTCCATCACCTTGACTTGATAATAACCAACCACAGATATCGTCCTCGTGATATCGTGTATTAATAATAACAATAGAACCATTCGGCATAAGTCTTGTTCGTAAACCTGCCGGATACCATTCTTTAATATATCTTCTACCTGCTTCACTAAATGCATCTTCCTCTGACATTACGTCATCTAGTAAAGCTACGTGTGCACCACGACCAGCTATCTGTGTTCGCACACCTGCTGCCACATACACTCCGTTTTTATTTGTTTGCCACTTACCGGCAGCCCTAACATCGGATCTTAACTTGACTCCCTCAAAGATTGATTGATAGTCTTGGTCATTCACTACATCTCTTACACTTCTACCAAAGTCAGAAGCTAGTTGGTCGCTGTGTGATACAGATAATATCTCGTGATTGGGGTGGCGACCTAGATACCAAGCAGGAAATAGTTTAGAACATATTAATGATTTAGAACTACGTGGTGGTAAAAACACCATTAATCTTTTAATAGAACCCTCTTCGACTTGTTGTAGTTTTTTACTGATAACATCTATGTGTTTGCCCATTTTAAAGTCAGCGACAAGTTTTGGAGCAAAGGCTTCTATAAATCCAGAGAAATTATCACGGACATTTTGGAAAGCAAGGTAACGAAGCTTAGCAATATCTTCGTCGCTTATGGATTCATTACTTTTTAGGTTCATTGTTTGACGACACAACCTTTAGACCAGCTATCTTAACCAGTCTTTCTACGTCTTTCTTCTTATCACCACTCTCAAATCCAGTTGTCTTTACAGTTTGCTCTACTTTATCCACAAACATGCCTAAATGTTTAGCAATATGCTCCATAGACTTGTTAGCATTTGTAAAATCACTGTCTTGCATGGCCTCGTTGTAGACTTTTGCTAGTCTTTCTAGGACTTTTTCCTTTGTCCACGTAACTTTAGTTATGGCTTCGTCTTGATATTCTTTGATTCGCTCCATAATCTTTTCATTCTTCATAATAATTCTAGCTTTTGCCCTGGTTCGAGCATCTGTCTTGTCTGGTTGATAACCGGCAGCTATATATGCCTTAACTTCGTCCCCGTGACCAGCAAATTCCATACAAAATTTTTCTTGCATAGCTGTGAGTCCACGAAATGTAGGAACTTTTATGTTATTGTCTTCTGGTTTTTCTAACATTCTCTTTTTATACTCCTCTGGGTTATTTTTTTGTAGCCTTCTTAGTCTTCTGCGCTCTAATTCAGCTTGTATTTCTTTTAATTCTTCGCCTCCTCCATATATTCTCGCCTCTCTTTTAACTTTATGCAAGTTAATTAGCTCTTCTTCTGTCATATTACCGTAGAGAATATGTACTTTTTTCTTTGTCATAGTCTTAAATCTTTGAAGGGAGGACAATAACCCACAACTATCACTCCCTTCTTTGCAAATACCAGAAGTCCAAAGCTGTAGGAGACGAGTGAAGCTTCTAAACCTAGTTTATTAGGATCAAACTAAGTGGATTCAACTGGTGTTTCCAATATAAACAAGGATTTGACAATATGCAAGTGTTTGTTTACAATGCGATTTATGAATCCAGAAGAGTTTTTGTACCAGCCGATGGTTCTTTTAGACCATCGTATCATGGAATATCAATTTTGTATGCAAAATATTCAAAACCCAAAAGGTCACTATGTCGAATTTGGTGTGTATGAAGGTAAATCTATAAATTATTTAGCAAATCTAAACAAAAAAGTTACGTTTCATGGGTTTGATAGTTTCGAAGGACTACCCGAACAATGGTTCATGGGGCATAAAGTTATAGAGAAAGGTCATTTTGCTGTAAGTGAATTGCCAAAGGTTGTACCAAATGTAGTATTACATGAGGGTTGGTTTGAAGATACCATACCTGTATGGCAGAAAGACCACAACAGGCACATATCGTTTATGAATATTGATTGTGATTTGTACACATCAACAAAAACTGTTCTTGAATTATTAAACGATCAGATCGTTAGTGGCACATTAATACGATTTGATGATTTGTTACCATCACCTATATCTCCTTATCCAAAATGGGAAGAGGGAGAATGGAAAGCTTTAAGTGAATGGTGTATAAATTTTAACCGTAAAGTTATACCTCTGGCTCGTTCTTGGAAACAAGGATGTATTATGAAAGTTGATTGATGCTTAAATGGGATGGATTTGATAATGCAATAGTTGGTGTCGGAGAACGAAACAACACCGACTCAATGATTGTATATGACTACGATAAGATGGTAAAAGTTCTTGTTACGAGAGATGACATGTCCTACGAAGAAGCTGAAGAGTATATTGACTTTAATATTGTCGGTGCCTGGATTGGGGATACAACACCGATAATAGTAACGAAGAAAAGCATAAAAGAAATAAACGAGGAATACTAAATGGTAGAACGTATTATGGATCCAAACAATATTAGGGCTGATCATTTAGAACGATACAACTTTGCCGTAAAGAAAATAAAAGAGCTTGTTAGTAAGCCCGCTGATATTTTAGATATCGGTTGTGGTATTGGTTATGGGTCTTACATCCTACACAACATGCTTAACTGTGGGGTAGACTGTATTGATAAATCAACAGAAGCTCATGCTATATATCTAAAGTCATATGCCGATAAAGCTCCAAGAATTAATTATATGGTCGAGGATTTTACCAAGCTGGACACTGAAAAGCTACCGGTGAGTTATGATGCTGTTGTATCATTTGAGTTTATCGAACATATACCACCAGACTTAGCGCAAGGTGTCTTTGATTTAGCTGGAGAGAAGTCCGATATATTTATAGTGTCGTCTCCAAATGAATGTGTACGCCCCCACCAACTACCGCCAGTCAATGAGTTTCACTATAAGCACTACACCCCTGTTGAGTTCGAGGCTATGGGTAAACAAGGTGGGTTCACTGACGTAGATTTCTTTTGCCAAACTAGTGGTAAACACTACACGGTAAGACCCGGCTTAGAGCAAGGCAAGTTTATGATTGGTGTATTTACAAAGTCTAAAGTTTTAGGTAGGGGTATGGGTACCCTAGATTTACAAGTAAGGGGCCATATTTGAAAATCTGCTCATTTTGTCTATGGTAGATATAATATATATATATAACACACACGGCACTTTTTTCCTGTCCCCCTCCCAATATAGAGGCCCCCCTCTTAAATAAAGAGAGCTTTAGCTCACATAATATATAAATAGAGACCTACGAGCGAAGCGACGTTAGGTCTCTAAAATTTTAGGGCAAAAAAAAATCCCCCAGACTCGTTAAAGTCCAGGGGATTGTCAAGTTATTTTTGTTTAAGCTTAAGTTTTGGATCATCCCAAAATTCGGTTTGTTTCCAAAGTAATTGTTGTTGTCTCCAAACTAAATCCTTAAGCTTAGGATCGATTAAATCTTTTAAACTAGCCATTGGACACCATCCTTTCTTGAAGAGCTACCAACAATTGATTTAATTGTTGATCGTCCAAACCGTTAAGGTCAAGACCTTGAGAAGATTTCTTTTTGGTAGTCTTCTTAGGCTTATCGCTTACCGCAAATTCTCTTTCGAGATCCTTGGCGGTCACCTTGGCCTGTAATGCATCTGAAAGCTTAATAGTCTTTTCAATCCAAGGACAAGAAACCAAGTGACCAATTTTACTCCAAAGCTTGCCAACAGACGCAATACCAAAACGCTTGGCGGTTTCGCTTAACTTGTTATAAGTAACATTCGAAATGACAGTTTTTCCCTTTTTATCTTCAAAAGAATTAAAGTAAACAGTAAAAACTGAATTAGGACAAGGGGGGTTAAAATCTTCATCCTTATTTGGGTTAAACTTGCAAACCAATACTTGGCCTTTAAGCTTACCATTATTGTCTTTTATTTCGTTTATTAAATCCATAATTGTTTTTCCTTTTTTGTTATGGGTTATGAAATGGAAACCATTTCTATTATATATTATATCAAAAATGATTGAATAGTCAATCCTCTGAAACCCGCTGTGGCTGGGGCTTTCAGCCGATCGGGGTAGATCCTCCAAGTAGCTAGTTAAAAACTAAGTCAAGACCTAAAGTTTAAGCTTAAGTTTATGTATAGTATCATACGCAGAAGAGTCGCTTCAGCTAAGCCCTAGCTTATTTAGAATTATTCTAAGTTACGCTTACCTTACCCTAAGTAAAACTTAACTTAACTTAAGCTTAAGACTAACATTATTCTTAAGTTTATTAATAAACTCAATGCTTTAGGGAGCTTCCTTAAGTTAGCAATTTTTTGTTTTGTGATTTTCAAAAAGTGTGGCATTATAAAAATAGGAGAGAGTGAAAAATTTTTACAAGCACTTTCTCTTATATATCAATAGTTTACATTAACACTTAAGGAAAGGAGATAACATGGGAACTGTAATAAAGTCAACTGCTAGTAAGAACATTGGTCTTAAGAGAAGTTGGGGCGGAGAACGATATAGAGGTCAAACAATTAGTATCGTAAACCGAAAAAACAGATTTAATAAAATACTAAAGTCTGGAAAATTTAAGTATCCATTTGAGGATATATTCATTGACGATGCATTAAGGATAAACAGACATCAAGCAAAGTTTCTTATTAAAATCCTAAGAACTAAACTTGTCAGAAAGAAATTAGCTGATGATTTAGAAAAATGGGTTAAAGGTAAGGAAGAACCAGACTACTCAATCGAGTGGTTAGGATAATATAAATTTAACAAAGGAGATAACATGGAATTATTGAATACAACTTTTAATCCAACTTATCATAACTGTGATAGCGACGATCCATTTAGTGATCCTATCCAACTAGATATGTTTGATAATTATACGATGGCTATTGTACTAGCTAGAGATGAAGACGATGAATTTTGGTTTAGCGATTATAGTTCTACTGTCTACATTGGAACTAATCGTTGGGAGGTAGAGGATCAGTTTACCCATGACTTACAATCTCACCACACTAATGTTGGTAGGTTTCTACTAGTCGATAAGCCTTTATATAAACTATATAACAAAGATTAAGGAGACAATGACGATGTTAAATTTCACATACAAAAAACCTAAAGAGTTAATCTCTAAAGGTAATCCTAAACTTCTCAAAGGTTTAAAGAGAGGTTGGTTGGATGAGGGATGGTGTGGTTCACAATCGGATGTAAGTGTCCGCTATGGCGGTATTGAGATGTGTGCTAATAAATCGCCTAGATGTGATGCCCTCTGTATATTTAAACAAGGTAGAGGACGATTCTCTAATGTTCAGATATCTAGAATCAGAAAATCTGTATACTTTGCTCAAGAAAAAGTTGAGTTTATGGAGAGGTTATCTGTTGAGATATCAACAAGGAAAGCATATGCAAAAAGAAAAGGTTTGTTCTATGCTTTTAGACCTAATGTCTATACTGATAGAGAAGAGTTCTGGAGGTCTGGTCTTATGGATGAACACCCAGATGTCCAGTTTCATGACTACACCAAGAATCCTTTAAGAATGTTAAAGTATCTACAGGGTAAACTACCTAGTAACTACCATTTAACATTCTCCAGGAGTGAAGACAACGAGCCTGAATGCTTAGACATTCTATCGAAAGGAGGTAATGTAGCCGTTGTGTTTAATCCTTATATCCCAAAATGGTATGAGGGCTATCCAGTAATTACTGGAGACGAGACAGATTTACGACACCTTGATCCTAAAGGTAACCCAAAAGACGGAGGTTATGTCATAGGGTTATTAGCTAAAGGTGATGCTAAATCTGATAATAAAAACTTTGTAATTCAACTTAACAACTAAAGGAGACAATATGTTAGATAAAACAAATAACCCACATTACGATTTCCCTATTGAAATGGTAAGACTAAATGCTATCGGTCAGACTCAAGATAATGGGTTGCCATCACTCTACCAAGTACCTACAGACATGGCTCGAGCTTTGGTTCGAACTGATACTGGAGATGTACTAGGTATTCACGGCAACAAGTACAAGCCTATTACACATAAGCATGTATGTGATACGATCGAACAAGGCATCGAAAGACTTTGTAAAAAGTTTAATACTAATACAGATAATATTGATTACAAGGTTTCTGTATTCGATAATGGTGCAAAGATGAGAGGTTCTTTCTTGTTTAAGAATCAGATCATTGAACCGCAAGTAGATGACATCATAGCCTTTAGGATTAATTTCTTTAATAGCTACGATCAATCTTGGGCGTTTCAATCTATAGCTGACGGCTTGAGACTATGGTGCTTGAATGGATGTACTACACCAATGACGGCGACCTCTTCTAGGTTCAAGCATACTTCTAATGTTTCTATAGAGGGCGTTCAACAAAAGATGCTCAACGGCTATGAGTACTTTAAAGATCAAGAGGGTACGTTTAAGATGTATGGTGATAAGAAAGTACAAGATCATGTTGTTGAGTCTTTCTTTAAAACTGTATTGTGTAAGACTTTTACACGATCCAAAACATCAATGCCTTTTAACAATACTCAACTTGAGTTATTACTTGCAGAGTACTATAAGGAGACACCCAAGCTAGGGCATACTAAATGGGCAGTATACAATGCTATGACCTCATGGGCTACTCATGTAGGTAATGGTGATACTGCTCACAAAACTAACAAACTTAGAGAGGTCGAAGTCTCTAAGGCTTTATCAACTACACAATGGGAGGAGCTATAATGAAACCAATTAAAAATCCTACCTCTATAAGAGATATCTTATATAGGTTAGAAACCATGATAAAAGAGATGAACATATCAATCAGCGAAATTGAAGATAGGATAAGTGATCTTGAATATCAAATAACATCTGATGTTGATGGCATGTTAGATAATGTTCGAAGTGATATTGGAAACGACATACAATCTGCCGTATCTGAGATTAACTCGAACACCGACCAACTGAAAGACTAATTGACTTTCACTAGATTAACTATACCATAGTTAGTCTAGTAGGATAGTGTAGTTTTATTTCCTTTCCTTTCTGCACTATCCCACTAGCCTAACTATTAAGTTGGCGTAGCTAGGTGAATTAACCCAAGCCAACACAAGGAGACGACAATGAGTCAAAAACAAAAAGATATGTTCTTTGAGCAAGAACTTGCCGAGATAGGTAAGGCTATCACTGAGGCAGATGGAGAAGTATTACATGAGATAATGCATAATGTTCTTAAGGACAGAACTCTATCTTTAGTGACAGAAGAAGATGTTGAAGAGATGATACGAGAGTATCTTTATGAACAAGCAATGGATCATGGAGATTGGAGTACAGAGAATGGAATGGATTAAACTCTTTGCCTATTACTGTGCTTTTGCTTGGGTAATAATGTTATTAACAATGTGTGTAATAAATTAGGAGACAACTATGCCAATAAGAAAATGGGATAAGCTACAAGTCGTAACCCACAACGATATGTATATCATATCAGTAGGTTCTACGTTCTTGGGTAAACTTAAAGAACCATATGAGAACTTACTTCGTATGTTAGGTACACCAAGAGATGACAACACCAAGTGGGTCAGTTGGAGTTTACAATTCAATACTGATCCAAAGTCTGTTGTAACTATTACATCGTTAGACAAAGATAAGTCTGATGTGTTTGACATGACTAATTGGTCTGTCAGTGGTCATGATATACTTTACTACGACAAGCTAAATGTTAAACTTCACCAGTTTAGAAAGGAGGCAGTATGACTATTGAAGTAACCAAACAAGATATTATTTGGGCAAGTGGTCACTATCTAAGCGAAGCCTTACCATCAAGCTACGATGAATGGTCTGAGAAAAAACTTGATAAGTTTCTTTCAGAGAATGCTTGGGAATTTTTTGAGTATTGTGAACCAAGCTTTATATGGGAGCAGATAGAATCACTTGCTTGGAGTATGAAACATTACATTAAAGGAGATAAATAATGGATCCAGTATCTTTAATCATAGGTATAACAATGAACCTATATACATTAAACAACGCTGATTTCTTTCACCAACGATCTGCCAATAACAAGACTATGAACTGTCGATGGGTATATGTTGGTAAAAAGAAACCTGACCCACAGAACCCAAGTCTCACACTCTTGGGCAATGTGTATTACAAACAACACTGTGTGAAAAAGGAGACAGACTAATGATTAAGAAACCAGACTATGAGTTTATCATAGGGTGCATAGCCTTATGTACCTTATGTTATTTCATGCTTACGATAGGAGGTGAGTGATGACTAATCCTATAACACTAGAACAAATAAAAAATATAGTAATAGATATTA
>CEPB01077580.1_pt1 | contig 37297 bp, 34 predicted proteins | sample 530611 | NCBI WGS metagenome assembly CEPB01 (sample SAMEA2620672, study PRJEB7988) | marine metagenome | isolation source: saline water (ENVO:00002010), including
AAAAAAATAATTCTTTTATTAAATGTGGTTTGATAGAACTTTATAACCCAATTGTTCAAGAACTTTCAAACAAAACTTATCAAGATTTAAAATTTATCCACTTTAAAAGACACTCTCCAAAAACTTCCGAATCACGTAAGCTAGAAAACATAATCTTGGATTTAACTTTGCATGACTTATCAATAATTTACAAAGTTTTTAATCCTCAAGATATAAAAATTGTTGGCTGTGAGCTTAATTATGATAATGATATAGCAGAGTCAGCTCAAATCCTATTAAAAATAGATAACAAATACAGTATATTTTTAAGCTCTTCAAGACAAGATCAAGAAAAAATAAGGACTCTAGAGATTGTTGATGAAAACATAATTTATCATTGTGATTTAAAAAATAAATTTTATGAAACAAAGCAAAATGGAAAAATAGCATCATTTGACTCTAAATCAATTACAGAGTCAAATATTTTAAACAAAATAGATATGTTGAATAAGCCTGAAACTGCAGAATTACAAATTCAAAGCTTTGTTAAGTCTATTTTGAATAAGGAAAGTGATTTACAAAGTTTAGAAATTGCTGAAAAAACACACAAGCTTGCCTACGACTTATTAAATTTTTAATCTAAAATTTATTACTTTAGATTTTAATATATAAAAAAAATCTTTAAATAGGTTCAAATTGGTAGATGTTTTACTATTAAATTTAGAAACAACTAGAGAGGGTTCAGCCCAGAAAGATTTTGCATCAATTTTTCTTAAAACATCATTCATCCACATATCTGCAGAGTGGTTAAAGGGTATAAAATTTTCGTATAGTTTTTTTGCAGATTTTTTATTAACAAAATAAAACTGTGCTGCTCTAGTTCCACCGTGAGAAATTATCTTACCATCAATATTTCTAGTAATTTTATTTGATTTAGAATATATAAGCTTGTTACTAATGATTGCTTCTTCGTTCATCGCTTCATAGTCACCCCAGACTGAATCGTAAACAACATCCCAATTTTCTGGAAGTTCGTCTAGATATCTATTTAATCTAGTAGGAATGTCTTCAAAAAAATCTCCAATATTATCTTCCATTATGACTGCATACTCATCTTTATTGTTAACAATTTTTTCAAGAGCCAAATAATGCTTATAGCTACAACTTATCCAACCATCTTTTATGTTTGAATTTTTTTGGACTGATTTTTTTTTAATTTCATAACTTAGTTCATTTTTATTTGGATGATTTATAAAAGTGACATCTTCTATTTGAACGCCATATTTTTGTAATAAACTAACTGTATTTTCATATCTACCTTTTTCTAGATTATGAATAACATAGTATTTAATATTATTTTTCATTATTTTAAATAATAGTTAATTAATTTTCTAAGTAATATTAGTAAATTCTTCATAAATAAATAAGGTGTCAATGAATTAGTTTTATTTTTAAAAACAAACAATTGAATCAATTTTTTAAATTCATGTTTTTTTAATCTGATCTCTGTGTGGTATTTTGATTTAAAAAATTTTTGATATGCTTCTTGGTAAAAAACAGAATTTGGTTTTGTTACAGAATCAAAACTCCAAGGTTTTCCGTTACCGCTGTAATGCAAGAATATAACTTCATTTTTAACATAGTCTTTTTTTCCAATTGAATTATCATCTAGCTCAAGTTTAAAATTTAATTTTTCATCTAGCTCTAAAAATTCTCCACTAAAGTAACAATTTAGAACATCCTGATCCCAATATATTATTTGTTCATACTTATTTCTCATAATGTCTAATAAAGAGTTTTGCATATTATTTTTTAGCCAATCTTGAAAATTAATTACTACTACACCTGCATTAAAATACTTATCTCCATCGAAGCCTAAATGTTCGAAATAATCATTTGATACTTGCTTAGTTCCTTCGACCCTTCCAGCAATACTAAATTTTTTCTCGTTCATACTATTGATTGTTTCAGTAATTTTTTTTAAAGGATTGTTCAAACATATTACATCAGCATCTATATAGGTTACGTAATCTAAGTCATTTGGTAAATAGTTTTCGATAAATAATCTAAAGTAAGTAGCAAAAGATACATGGGAGCCATTAAGGTTTGGGAAGTCATAATTTTTGTTTTGAAACTCAAAGATATGTATTGAGTTTATAAATTTTTCATTTTCAAGTTTTTTCTTGTATTCCTTAAATGAATTGGGATCTTCATGAATTATGTAAATCCTAATATCTTCATCAAGTTTATTTGCCAAGGAAGAAATTGAAGTAGCAGCTTGTATATTATAGTTTTGATCAAAACAATAAAGTATATTTAACATCTAACTAAATATTAATTGTATAAATTTACTTAAATAACAATTTAATTTTGAATTTTAATTATTTTTTTTTAAGTAAAATATAGTCATGACATCGTTATCTATTTTCACAAGTATGACTAAACCAGAAGAAAGAAAAGATCCTTGGTCTGAGTCATTATCTTGTTATGAAGATTTTGCAGATGAAGTAATTGTGGTCGGAGAAAATTGGCCTGAGGAGTTTGAGTGGGATCATATTGGAAAAGTATTTCAGGAAGGGTTCGACAAATCTACTAAAGATTGGGTAATTAGAATGGACCTTGACTATTTCTTTCATGAAAAAGACAAAGATAAGCTCAGAAATAGCTTAGTTAGATTCAGTGACTATCCAGCTATATCATTTCCTCAATATCAAATTTTTACTCCTGATAGATATCATATAAAAACACGTATTTGTATTGCTTTTAACAAAAAAAAGTTTCCAAATATTAAATTGAATGGTGGTGGTGATTTAACGTTAGCCACATTAAATAATAATCTTATTAATCCAAAGAAAGTGCCTAATGTAAATATTCCAATTTTTCAATATGAATCAAGTTTTAGAACAAAGGAAATTATTGCTAAAGATAGAGCTCGATTTGCACGAGCTTGGAATAGATACTTTAAAAATTACGGTGATAGAGGAGGTGGGAGTGATGAAGAAGCTTACTATGCTTGGTTTGAAATGATAAAAAATAGATATTGCAAACACACTTTTAAAATCAATCCTCAAGAACATCCAAAATATATTAAAAACAAACTATTAAACCTACAAGAAGATCAATTTGCTTATAGTGCTTTTGGTCTAAAAGATTTAACAAAAAGACCTGCAATTAACTACTTGAAAGGTTATAGAGAAAAATTTATTAATCCAATTTTGTTAAAAAGATATAATTATGTCAAATATGAAAACCCTTCTTAGAAAAGAATTTAATAAACTTACATTAGAGAGATTTCCGAACCTTTATAGACCAGACAGTTTGCCATACATTTCAGGAGATACTTTTAGAAAATTTGCAAGTCACATTTTTGATGAGAGTAAATCTTTTAACCCAAAAGATGTAAAAAATAATGAGATTATATTCATTAATTCCGAATTAATTGAAATTTTTTTTAAGATTCAGGACCCAAAAATTGACAGTAATTATATATTAATATCTCATAATTCAGATAAAACTCCTACTCAGAAAGAGCTTTCGCTTATTAGTGAAAAGGTTATTCATTGGTTTGTTCAAAATTTAAATAGCAGCTCTCTTGATCGAATATCTTTTATACCAATTGGACTTGAGAATAAAAGATGGTTAAAAAAAGGACTTACAAAAAGTGAAAATTTAATAAATGCAAAATCTAAATTAATTCTTTCTTCTTTCAACGAATTCAATAATTTTAAAGTAAGAAAGAATGTTTTGGATACAACGAATAAAAATAAATATGTGGAAAATAGAAAATTTAAAAATAATAGTAACTATTTTGAACATTTAGGAAATTACAAGTTTGTTCTTTGTCCACCGGGCAATGGTCCAGATACACATAGGATTTGGGAGTCATTATTATTTAAAACTTTCCCAATAGTTGAGCTAAATTCATTTACAAAAAACTTACAAAACATTGGTGTTCCAGCCATTTATCTTGATGACTGGAAAGATTTAAATAATTATTCAGAAAATAAATTAAATCAAAGCTATGAGCACCTATTAACTTTTAATCTAAACATGCTTTATCTTGAATATTGGAAAAAACAATTTAGTTCTAAAATTCTATAAATTTATTATTGTTTTATATTCTTTGTTCAAAAATTTATTAAGATTTTTTGAATGAATATGAAGATTTACTAATTCAAAATTTCTATTTTCGTAATTTACGTACGGTGTTTTATTTCTATAAATTGGTTTTATTCTATTTGATTTTATTTCTCTTCCAACAATATGGTTTGTAGAAATATACCTTCTTTTTAAATAGTGGTTACCCCTTTTTAAATGAGTTCCGTCAAAATACTGTCCGTAAGATGACGGATCAAATAGAAATTGATTGTTATCATATGGCAAAGAATCTAAAACATTAAATAATTTAGGATTTATTGATTCAGCAATTTTCAACATTCTCATTTCGTTTAAATTTTTACCTCTAGCAAAATTGTTAGAATAATAATCATAATTAAGTAATATTTCATCAAACAAAATACACAAATCATTGATTAATTCAATGTTAGAAAAATAAGAAAAGCCAAAAACTAGATGATTGTTATCACTTTTTGTAATATTTATTGTCTTTTGGTTAAAGTATTTTTTTTGTTTTAAATCCTCAATGTTTTTATAAATTAAAACATCATTATCAAAATGAGTAAAATTATCTAAATTAAAATGTTTTGATACATAATTTAAAGCATACACTCTCAAAATAGATGAATACCAAAGAGGGTTTTCATCAAAATCTAATTTAGAAAATATTTTTAATATCCATTCCTTTTTTTTAGAAAATTCTTCTAATGAATTAGTATTCAGTGAATCAATTCCCTTAATCTTATTTACTTGATCAGAACAAAATATTACTCTTGCATCTTTTTCTAGACTTAAAACAGAATTTATTGAATAATTTAAATAAGAAGGAGTTTTACCAAAATTAAAATAAATATAATTCATATATTCTATTTTATTGCATATAAATTAAATGAAGAGTTCATCATTTTTAATGTTAACTATTGTATAAAAAAGCTGTGAATATAAAACGAAAGATGAAAAGTAGTTTAGTGAATCACTTTTAAAAATGTTTACAAATAAATAAAAAAGTAGTAAAAATCCAAACAAATTAATTTTTTTACGTGATATGTAGATTTTATAAAAAATAAAAATAAATGAAACTAAAATTCCAACAAACCCTATAAACAACAAAAATGAAAGTATTGATGAATGTGGTAAAAGTAGCGAACCTGGTTCGTTGATTCTTATCTCGCTGTAGTGTTTAGATAAATTTAACGGACTAGTTCCAAACAAAAATTCAGTAATGTTCGGATTGTATCGTGCAATAAAAATTCCCCACAATTCTGATCTGTTTAGTAAATAGGAAATATAACCAAAAAAACTAAATAGATGAAATAAAAAGTTTTGTTTTTCAAAAGCATCTATAAACAGATTCATGGCTGAAGAGACTGTAGTTGGGTCTTTGTATTTCAGTGCCTGTTCATAAATTGTTATAGACGAGAACTCATAAGGGTAGGTTAAGTTTGTAAAGCCTACGATTAATACAAATGATGCAGAAAAAAATAATATTAAGGAAAGTTGTATACTCTTAGAAAGATTTAATTCTTTAATTATTAAAGATACAACAAGTAGCAAAACAAGGATTAGTACTGTCTTGTTGTTTGCAAAATATAAACCTAAGGAAGAAATAAAAAATGAAGTTAAGTTAAGATAACTAATCTTTTTTTGTTTTAAAAAACTATAAAAAACTAAACATATCAATATTCCATAAAATTCTCCTAATGATTCTGCGCTAGGGTAAAAACCTCTCCAGGGTATTTTTTCATTATTGTTCATCACATCAACTAGAAAAGGGTTTGTGTACTTAACACCGTATTTTTGTTGACCAAAAAAATAGTAAGTTAAAAAATTGATAATAGGGATATTTGACACGGCTAATCCAAGTATAAAAATTGATATAGAAGTAATTGAGTAATTTTTTAAAAATTTTTCAAAATTAAAATAGCTGGAATATTTTTGATAAAAATGAAGTAGACCGTTTATTAAAATTATAAAGAAAAGAGACCAATAAATTATTGCTTCAATCTCGAAAGAACTACTAGTAAACCCTCTTAGTTTGTCAGTATTAAATGTAAATTCATTTTTATCATTAGTCAGCCAAAATATCGATAAAATTAAATATGCTAAGTTAATTTTTTTATTTCGTAAATTTAAGACTGCGTTAAATCCCAAAAATATTATTGGTAACGAAAAGAAGGTTATATTAAATCCACTGAGAACTCCAATAAACAAATATAGAAAAGGAGTGTAATTAATAAGGCTTTCCATTCTAACTACTACTAGGTCTGTAAAAATCTTTATGACAAAAATGAAAGAGATTGAAATTAATAAATATGTTCTCCATTGACTTAAATCAAACAAATACAGTTGTTCTTCGTAGAATCTTTTTTGAGAATAAATTGAAAAAACAAATAACGATACAGTTAGGATTAAGGAAATATTTTTATATTTAATATTAATTTTTTTGTTATCTTTTCTGATTAATGAGATTAAAAGCATCCAAAATATGCTCTGCAATATAAAGTTAATATATGCATTAGTCCCTATGGATAAATAAAAAGTGTTATTGAATAAAGCTATCCCTGAAACTTTTCCAAAACAAGATATTGGAGAATAGTTATTGTATCTGAAAAAGTAATGTTTCTGGTAGCTTGATTTAATGTCTACATTTAAATATTCTGATAAAGAAACTTTGCATGGATTAATTTCATAGAAGCTAGTATCTTCTGTACCGAGCTCAACAGGATTGATTGCATCAAAATAATTTGAATTAAACCAGGGAAGAAATATTATTAGAGCTAAAAATAAAATTATTATTTTTTTTTGTGTTTGAGTATTATTAATCATTTTTTTAATTTTGTTCGTTTTTTAATGAATAAATAAGTAACAAATGCAAAAACTATTATTAAGCTAATTTGATTTTGTAATAAATACTCAGAATTTTGTCCTGGAATATAATTCCAACCTCCCGAAACATAGTGTTCACATTCCTTAAATGAGTTAACAAAAACAGAGTTGCTATCAACGTCCCAAACTTTAACGGGTAAAAAATCAGGATCATTTGTAAAAACATAGTTTGCGTCTGAGCTAATTGCAGCTTTTGTGAATCCATCTGGATAAGGACCACAGATTTGTATCACATCATTATTCATATATTTATACTAACAATTCCTTCAACTCTAAATTAAGTAAAATATTCAAATACGAATTTCTTTAAATAACTTTTCGTAAAACTTATCTAGATTGTAGTTATTTAATATTTTTTCTTTTGCATTAAAGCTGACATCTGACATAAGTTTGTTGTTGGACAAAACGGTTGTAATTTTTTCTTTCCATAAATCAAGATCATTATCTGAAACAAAAAACAAGTCTTTGTTGTCTATAAATTTTTCTATATCCCAAAACCCATCAGTTTTTGTAATCATAACTGGTGTTCCAACAACCATTGACTGAAGAGTAACACTTTGACCAGATGGTTGAGTGGAATTCTTCAATGGTATAATTGTAAGTTTTGATGCTTCGTATAAGGCTTTTAGCTCAAGGTCTGTTAACAAACTATTAGCCCATGAGCCGTTGTAAATTTTAACATTAGCTAGTTGTAGGTTCTTTAAAAGCTCGTTGTCGGATACGAATATATAATCAAGTTCAGGTGTGTTTTTGGCAATATTGATTAATGTTCTAATATCTCTATTACCATCATTTCCTACAAAAATTATGTCATTACTAAATTTTGTTTCCATATATTCGATATCTTTATACCAAAACTTGGTATCAATACAAAAAGGAAAGTAAACTAACTTAGAAGAATTTTTATGGATTTTTTTTGCTTTATCAAGTTCACCTTTACCTAAGAAAAATACATTATCAACAAAAAGTATCAAAAATTTGATAATCAAATTATGAAATTTCCTTAGCTTTTCATATTTTAATTTCTTACTGTATAATCCCATTACAAATAAAGAAGAGTTTATATTGCCAAACAATTTTAAAATTATAAGCAATAACAATGCAGAGCACCCGACTGATTCGTTAACCAATATTACGTATTGTGAATTTCTTAATATTTTAAAGTTTTGAACAGTTGTAAGTTTTGAAAAATAAAAAGGGAGGTTAAATATCTTTTGAAATATTTTATCTATAACTCTCAGAAAAATATTAAGAAAACCTGTATAGTCTTCCATTTCAATTATTTTTACATTGTATTTGTCTCTATCAAAAGCAAATAAGCCGTAAAAAAAGTCTTTTGCTTGATAATTATCATTCAAATATTTGACTTTTCTATTACCCGCAAAAATATATGTAACATTTTTCATTTTCTATTACATATTACAGTTATGTAATTTTTGTCTTACATATTGTTTTCATAATGGTATAAATGAATATCGTAAAATTATGGAAGTAATAGTTTTTTCTACATATGGATATTCTTTTGAAACATGGAATCGTTCTGGGACTTTAAATAGAGAATTAGCTTTATATAAAAAATTACATGAAAATTTTGGTCTTAATTTTACTTTTATCACGTATGGAGATTACAAAGATTTGGATTTTGATATTGAAATCAAAGGGTCAAAAGTTGTTCCAATTTATTCTTTAATGAAATATAATAAAAATCGAATTTTAAGATATATAAACTCTTTTAAAATTCCTTTCAAAATAAGACATACAATTCAAAATGGTGAAGTTCTCCACCAACATCAACTCTTAGGATCATGGGTACCAATAATTTGCAAGGTATTATTTAGAAAAAAATTATTAATAAGAACAGGTTATGATATGTATGAATTTTCAAAGCAACAAAAAAAAGGACTCTTAATAAAGTTACTATATAAAATTTTGACTAAAATCACACTCACTTTTTCAGATATTTATACAGTGACAAGCTCTAGTGATAAAAAGTTATTTAAACAAAACAAAAAAATAAAATTAAGGCCAAACTGGGTTTATGAAACATCCTTAAATGAATTTAATAATAGATTCAATGATAGATTGTTAAGTGTAGGAAGGCTTGAAGACCAGAAAAATTACGAATACTTAATTAAAGAATTTAAAAATACTAAAGATGAATTAACAATTGACATATATGGTTCGGGGCAAAATCATAATAAATTATTAAAATTAGCAAATAAATTAAATGTAAATATAAATATTTATAAAAATTTAAATCATGATGAATTACTAAAAATTTATCCGAATTATAAATTTTATATAACCTCATCACTATATGAGGGAAACCCAAAAACAGTGCTGGAAGCAATGTCGTCAGGGTGTGTTGTGTTAGCTAGTAGTATTCCAAATCATAAAGAAATAATTGAAGATAAACATAATGGCTATTTATATGATATAAAAGAAAATAATTTGTTGAATTTATTTTCACAAATAAAAACAGATAACAATTTAAACAGGATTTCTAGAAAAGCTTTTGTTGAAACTGCTGAAAAAAACTCACTTAAACTTTTAACCTCTAAAACTTATGAAGATTATTTATCGTTAATTAAATAAATTTCTCCAAAACGTATAGTTTCCAAATTCTTTGTGAATTAATTCTTGATTTATTAATCTTTAGCAAATTTAAAGAGCTTAAATCAAATTCTTTTAATTTTGTACTGCTTAATAAATAATCGTAGAAATAATCTAAGTTTTTGTATATCCAACTTTCTAAATCAAATACAAACCCTTGCTTTTTTCTGTAAACAAAATCTTTATTAAAATCTCTAAGTAAGTAATTCTTAAGTAATAATTTATTTTCATTATCTTTTCTGTAAGTTGAATTATGTGAAAGAATATATTCAATAAGTTTATGATCTACAAATGGTGATCTGACTTCCAAAGAGTTTGCCATTGACATTCTATCAACTTTGTACAACATCATGTCTGGCAAAAAAAACTGATAATCTGCAAGTATCAGTGATTTATAGTCGTCTAATTCATTGTTTATATTTATATAGCTATCTGTATTCTGTGGATTAATTTTAAGAAGTTTTAGAAAATTATTATCCTCAAGGAATGAACTGTATTTTACTTGTAATTCACTACTTTTTGACAAGAATTTTGAACCTGTTCCAAAATAAGAAGGATAAAATTTATAAAGTTTTGATAAATAATTTTCAAATTTACTTGATTTACTAAGTGATAATTTTGTTCTTTCATAGCCACCAAGAAGCTCATCTCCCCCGTCTCCTGAAATAGCAACCTTGTAATGTTTTGATATTTCATTAGAAATAATGAACGATGGAATTATTGATGGATCGGCATATGGTTCATCCATCAAATTTATAATAGAATTTACATAATCAAAATTTAAGTTAGTTGGCACAATTACTGATTGATGATTTGTGTTGTATTTTTCAGAAACTATATTTGCCCACTTGCTTTCATCATACTTCTCGCTATCTGTTCCAACTGTAAATGAATTGATACTTTTATTTTGTTCATACATATTTTTTACAATTGAAGTTGAGTCTAAGCCACCACTTAAAAAATTTGCAATAGGTACGTCTGCAGTCAATCTAAGCTCAACAGATTCACTAAAGATTGAAAAAAACTCATCTAAATCAAATTTTTCATCATCTACTTTATTTGAAATATCCCAATATTTTTTACTATTTGTTTCAACTTTATTAGAGAAATTAATTTCTATAATTTCTGCCGGTAGAACTTTGTATATATTTTTGTATATTGTATTTTGACTACCTACGATTCCGTATTTGATGTAGTTGTTTAATTGCTTATAGTCAATAGAACTTGAACTTATTAAATGTTTAACTGATTTTAAGTTTGAACCAAATACAAGAAATGAATTTGTAATTCCGTAATAAAGTGGTTTCTGTCCTACTCTATCTCGAATTAGGTAATGTTTTTTGCTTTTGTTATCAAAATAATATATTGAGAACTGGCCTCTGAGTTGATTTATAAAATTTAATCCATAAAAATCTAAACCGTGCAATACAACTTCTGTGTCAGAGTGACTTGTTTTAAATTTAATACCTCTAGATTCCAAATCTTTTCTCAATTCTTTGTTGTTATATATCTCACCGTTAAACATTAAAATTGACTCAGATTGTAATGAACTCATGGGTTGATTAGCATTTTCAGATAAATCGAGAATAGAAAGTCTGTTAAAAACTAGAGAACAAAAAACGTTTGGGTTTTCTTGAGTAAATTTTAAAGTTTGTGTATTGTCAGGGCCCCTGCAGATAATATTCTGATTTGGTTCGTTTAGTTCATTTATGTCAAAATCAACATTAGATATTTTTCCAAGAAAACCACACATGGTTTAATCATATACACACTATTCATATAAAGAATCTCTTTGATTTTGAATAAATAATAAAGATTGAATATTATGATAATTTAATATCGTTAAATTATGAAAATACTTATTTTTGGCTCATCAGGTTTAGTTGGATCTTCTTTAGTTAAAAATTTGCCAAAAATAATTACAAACAGTGAAATTATTCCTTCTACGAGAGAAGATACCAACTTGTTTTCAGCATCTGAGACATTAAAAAAAGTAAAATCAACTAATCCTGATATAGTTGTGAACGCTGCTGCGAAAGTTGGTGGTATTCAAGCTAATAACACCGAAAGAACAGATTTTATTTTAGATAATTTAAAAATAAATATTAACATTTTAGAAAGCCTAATTCCTTTTAAAAATGTCAAAGTGATTAATTTAGGTAGCAGTTGCATTTATCCTTTAGGTGCTAGCGTTCCAATTAGCGAAGAGAGTTTGCTTACAGGCAAATTAGAACCAACCAATTCACCCTATGCAATGGCAAAACTGACCTCCATTGAAATTGGAGATGCTATAACAAAACAATTTGGACATAAAATAATTAATTTGATGCCAACAAACCTATATGGACCGAACGATAATTTTTCTGAAAATCATAGCCACGTTATTCCAGGGTTAATTCACAGAATGCATAATGCTAAAATAAATAAAGATGACACTTTTGAAGTTTGGGGAACGGGAAAACCATTACGTGAATTTATGCACGTCGATGACTTAACAAATGCAATTGGCTATATTTTAAAAAATAATCTATTCTCCGAACAAGTATTGAATGTTGGAAGCAATGAAGAAGTTTCTATAAGTGACCTAGTTTTGAAAATAAAAGATGTTATAAATTATGACGGTAAAATAGTATTTAATACCGATATGCCTGATGGAAACCCTAGAAAGCTTCTTGACTCTACCAAACTAATATCAAAAGGTTGGAAACCAAGAATTGGTCTTTCTGAAGGCTTGAGTTCAGTTTACGAATGGTATTTACAAAATAAAATTTAGTTGTTTATTGAATATTCCCAGGTAGGTTTTAGGTAGCCTTTATCAATTAAAATTTTTTCCTTTTCAGCAAGTAAAATGTCTTGTTCAACCATTAATTTAACTAAATCAGAAAATGAAGTTTGTAACTTCCAACCTAATTCATTTTTTGCTTTAGATGGATCACCTAGAAGATGATTAACTTCATTAGGTCTTTGATATTTAGGATCAGTAACAACATAATCTTCATAATTCAATCCAGCTTCATCAAAAGCAATTTTTGCAAACTCTCTTACGCTATGAGTCTCACCGGTGGCTAGAACCCAGTCGTCTGGTTTGGAATGCTGCATCATCATATACATTCCATTGACATAATCTCCTGCGAAACCCCAGTCTCTATAAGCATCTAAATTACCAAGTGTTAATTTGTTCTGTAAATTATTTTTGATTCTTCCGACTGCACGTGTAATTTTTCTAGTTACAAAAGTCTCACCTCTAAATGGTGATTCATGATTAAATAATATTCCATTTACAGCAAAAATATCATAAGACTCTCTATAAACTTTTGTTATCTCATGTGCAAAAACCTTTCCAACAGCATAAGGGCTCTTGGGTGTGAATTTTGAACCTTCATTTAAAGAGCTCTTATCAACTCCCCCAAACATTTCAGATGAAGATGCCTGGTAATATTTAATATCTTTTTTACTATTTTTAACTGCTTCTAAAAGGGTGATAGGCCCAACTACACTTGTTTGGGTACTGTACAGAGGGTTTTTAAATGACACAGCAACATGTGATTGAGCTGCTAAATTATAAATTTCATCCGGCATAATAGAGTTAATTAAATTATTTAGCGACGATGAATCAAGTAAATCTGAATAGTAAAGTTTAAATGTGTCATCTTTTCCGTAATCTGAAATAAGTGAGTCTAATCTTTCTGTATTAAAATTTGACGATCTTCTTATTATGCCGTGTACTTGGTATCCTTTTTCAAGTAATAATTTAGCTAAATAATAGCCATCCTGACCAGTCACTCCAGTTATAAATGCTTTCATATTTTTACTTTAACTTTAACTTTAAACATTAATAATTATTAAATATTTTATTTTTATGAAAGAGCATTCCTGAAAAAAAGTAAAAAATTAATGGGAAATGTGAATTTTCCATTGCAACATCAAACAAAGAATTAAATAAAACCGGAATCAAATAAATTAAAAAGTAATTTGATTTAGTTTCATCTTTATAAGTTTTAATTAACATAAAATAAAGCAAACTATATAAAATAACAGTTGTTATGCCTCCTCTAGCAAGCAACGTAACTACATAATTGTGTACATTTTCATTTAACCTGTCTAACCCACTTCTTCCTTCATCCAACATTGCTGGGATCTTATCTTCATAACCATATCCTAAAATTAATTTGTTTTTGCTTAAAAGGTCATAAATTACATCCTGCCATATTTGTAGTCGCCAATTTAAATTATTATCACTTGAAAATATTCTTGTAGTTCTCGAGCCTAAAGTGTCTTCTGCGATGTAAAATAAGCGAAATTTTTCATCATCGGGATCATTACGATATGTTGCAACGTACTCTACCTCTGCTTCAATTTCATCAGCTTTAATAAATCCTGAACCTGAAACAAAGAATACTGATTGAAAAAATATAAAGATTACTAGGAAAATCAATAATAAGTTTCTTTTGTAGTTGCTGTTGATATTGTTTCTAAAATAATATAACTCGCTTATTGAAAAAAATAAAAAAGCAATAAATGATGCTCTACTTTTGAACAGCATTAAAGGAAAGTAAAGACTTGTTAATAAAATAAAAATTTCAAAACCGCGTCTTTTGTCCATAAATAGTTTATTTACTACAAAGACAATAGTTACATATATTATTAATAAATCTGAACCTTTATGTGGTTCAAATTTATCAGATATTGACAATATAAAGTCAATAATTGTTTGAGGAAATCCATAAATTGAAAAGAAATATATATAAATTAAAATTGGTATTCCAACATATATTAAATTTTTACTCAGAGTGTTGACTCTAAAAAACTGGTATCCAAAAAATAAAAAACCTGTAGTCCAAATGTAAGAAGATGATCTAAAGGTATATGTACTTATTGAGTTTCCATAAATAAATACATTTACAATGAAAGTTATCGATATAAGAAAAAAAGTTATAAAAAATATTTTTTTATTTGAATTATTAAAAATATTAGATGAATAAAAAGTAACCATTGAAAAAATAAAAATTAACAATGAAAAACCCATGGCTAGTTCGCCGATTCTAAATCCAAAAATATAAATTCCCATAAAAGATCTGGCAAACACAAAAACCGATACAAAAAATAAAAATACTAAATACTTGAATAACTTATTCTTTAAAATTAAATCGATCAAAATTTCCTCAAAATATTAACTAAGGCTTAATTATATTCATATTTGGTTCAATTTCTTCTAGTAAATTTAATATCATTATGATTGCCCAAATACACAAAGTTGTACTGTGTATATCAGCACAATTAAGACCCTTGGCTATTTCGACTCCATAATAATGAGTTTGCGATTTTTCTATAAAATATGAAAAACCTCCATCTTTTTTGACATACAACTTCATTAAATCATTCAAAATGTTTTCAAAAAGAATAGAAATTTCTTTTTTCCTATAGTTTTCTTGCTCTGCGCATTTATATAAAACATAAACAAAATCAACTACATCACAACCTTCAAGAATGGGTGAATTACTTAAACAATAATCAATTAGTTCTTTAGGATAATGTATTTCTTTATCTAGCCAATCAAGACCAGAAATGACCTTCATTGCACCATTGATTACTTCTCTTGTGCTGCTGGGCTCTTCTGTGAAATAGGAACCAGTATCTTTATTAGATAAATTGTCAATAAAGATTTCTAACTCATTTTTTAACCCAAGATTCTGAGTTGTTGTAAAAACACACATTGATGAAAACTGCGCACCAGAAGCCCAAGGTTTAGACCAGTCAAGTTTATTTAAGTATTCAATAACACTGTTTCCCTCAAAATAAATTTCATTTATCTTATTTTTATTTTTAGAGCCAACTTCATATAAGGTAGAAATTGCTTGTTTAGTTTCTGCATTAATTGCTTTATTTAATCTTATGTCTGCTGAATCAAAATTGTAACTTGGTAAAAGATTTAAGATATTTTTCAATTTATCTTTAACTTTTTTATCATAACTTTGGTTCATATAACTTGTAATCATTTCATTGTCAACAAATGAATTTTCTGGAAATCTTGATTTTTCTACTTGAAAAGAATTGATATAGCTTGTCCATTCTGTCTTGTGTTTGTCTTCTAACTTATCCCACTCTGATGTCATAAAATATGTTTTCAAAGCTAAACAGCTAAAACCTAAGGAAAGGGTTTTTCCATAAACTGTCAGCCCTTCATTAGCTGGTCTAAAATTAAAGTGCTTATCGGTCTGAAGTTTTTTTGTGAACTCTAATCCAGAGTAAATAGCTTCTTTAAAAAATTTTTTATCCATTTTTCTTAATTAAGCCCCTTAAGATACTGCTGATTATATGTTTTGTCTTGAAATATAAATGGTCTCTTAATGTTTTAACAATTTTTTGTTTAGTCAAATAAACATACTTTGAAATATAATTTTTATTACCCTTTGAAGAATCTTTAGAATTTAGTAAAACATAAAATAAGTCGAGATATTCTTTACACATTATGTCAGAATTAAAAGGGTAATTTTTCATATTTAATTTGTATGAATCATATTCATTTATTATTTTTTCTAATTTTTCTTCAAAATCATCCGTAAACCCTAATCCGAAACCATTGCAATATTCAGGAATGCCCCCACTTTCAATATATAAAATTGGAAGGCCGCATTGTGCTGCCTCAATATGATGATTACCAGAAGGTTCGTTTATTGAAGCTGTTACGTATACATGATGATTTTTAATTTCACTGGATAAATCTTTACCAGCTAAAGGTTCAATCAATTTAGTATTGTGAAGTTTATAATCCTTATCGGTATTGCCAATATATGTAAATTCAAGCTTTTCTTTCCATTTTGGTGTATCAATCAATTTATTTATAAGTTCATATGTATCAAAGCCTTTATTTCTATTTGAACTCCAATGATGAGTTAATAATTTAACTTTTTTCTCAGAACCGGCTCTTGCTGAACCTTCAGGATTAAAAATCTTTGCATCAGAGCCAGATAATATAACTGAAGTTTTATTTGGACTCATACCAAGGTTTAGGTAGATGTCTTGAAGCCATGAGCTTACAAAAATTACATGATCAGCAACATTACTGGCTTTTAAATAAAAATCATTTATATTACTGGTACCTTTTCGTTCATCACATTCATTTATTCTCTGCACAACAACAGTGTCGTCTTTTACATATTTTTTGTATTGCTTTATTTCATCATGGTTATAAGTTGAAGTTGACTCTTTTCTACTTCTCGGATCAGTTAAAACAATTAAATCTATGTCTGGCTCAGACAAGTCATAAATTACTTTGTGGCCAGCTGTAATTAAGTAATTGCTTAAATTTTTTACAAATAGATTTCCTCCACCCCAAGGACCTTCTACAACCCTTGAACCAATACTAACCTTCATGTAAATCCTTAAACATTCTTATATAACTTGCCATACCATCTGGGATTGTAAATTTGAGACTTTTTTTATAAGCATATTCAACATCAACTTTAGCTTTGTTAAATTCATCAATATTAAAAATTGATTTTTTATTAAGTATTTCTGGAGCAACACCAACATCTGTTGATAAAATAGGTGTTTTAGATATTCCACATTCTAAAATAGCTTGTGGTCCACCTTCAAGCCTAGAAGTAACTAAGTATAAGTCGAGAATATTGTACAGCTCATTTAAATCAGAACTGGTTACCATTTCAAAATATTTAAATGGTATTTCTCTTTTTTTTAGATTTTCTATTAAATAATTCCTTCTTTTACCAGCTAAAACTATCTTCATATTTTTATTTTTTGTAAATAAACCAGTCACAATTTCTAAAAAAATATCAGGCCCTTTAATTAATTTTGGTGTCACAAGATCACTTCCTTCAGTGTCTCGTTGAAAACTTCCTATCAAATAATCATCATTATTAAAGTTAAATTTTTGTCTTAAGTCCTTTTTATTTTGAATTTCATAAAATATATTTTGATCTACCCAAAATGGTATTGAGATTATTTTTTTATCTGTTAATTCTCTCAACTGCGAAACAGTTTTATTTGAAATTACATGATAAATATCAACAAACTCATCACGAACATTAAATTCTTCTTTATCTTTTTCGGTGAACTTTTCAAAATCAATGTGATAAACAGAACATACGACTTTTTTATTTCTCAGATGTTTAGTCTTAATATTTTTCCATATCCATGGAGAAATTATCCAAACTATATCAGCTTTTTTTACAGAATTTGTAGATATTTCAGAGTTATGCTTATACCAATCGTATCTAAACCTGTCAACGACCCATGATTCATTTATATTGTTTAAAAATATTTTCATAAATATATATATATATATTTAATTCTATTACTTGCTTTAAACTACAAATATGAAAAAAATCTTAATAACTGGAATATCTGGTCAAGATGGTATCTTTCTAACAAAACATTTACTTGAAAAAAATTCCGATATAAACATCACAGGAATTTCAAGATCTAACCCTGAAAAATCAATTTATGGAAAATTAAAATACTTAGGTCATTCAAACTTTAACAATATAAATATTTATAATTTAAACCTAGAAGACAAAAAACAAGTTGCTAATTTTATTAAAGATATTAATCCGGACGTTGTTTATAACTTATCGGGTCCAAGTTCTGTTTACAAATCTTTTTTAAATAGCGATAACAAAGAATCTATATTAAATATTTTTAATAATTTAACTTCTGCAATTATTGAGAACAAAATTTTCCCACGTTTTTTTCAAGCTTCTTCTTCTGAAATGTTTGGAATAAGTAATGAAATACTTAATGAGAGCTCAGCTTTTAATCCAAACTCACCATATGCTGAAGCAAAATTAATAAACCATCTTAAAGTTAAAGAGTTAAATGAAAATTATAATTGGCCTATTTTTTCAGGAATCATGTTTAACCACGAGTCAGAATTTAGAAATAAAGATTATCTGATTATGAAAATTATTAAGTCTGCAAAGGAAATATCAATAAATCCTAATAAACGCTTAACTTTGGGAAGCTTAGATTACATAAGAGATTGGTCCTATGCCTCTGATACAGTCAATGCGATCTATGAAATAACTTCAAAGGGTAGTTCTTATGATTATGTAATTGGTTCTGGAGTTGGAAAAACAATAAAAGAAATGGTTAATCACATTTTTAATTATTTCAATTTAGATTGGACCAATTTTGTAGATATTAATCAAAGTTTACTTAGAAAAGGTGACCCTGTAAAAATAATTTCAGATCCGTCAAAACTAAAAATGGAACTAAATTGGAGTGCAAAAGTTAATTTTAGTCAAATGCTTGATAAGTGTATTAAGGGATTTAATGAACTTAGTTAGGTTTAATATTTTTCCGAACACAATTTGCAAAATAATCTTGTTGATCTTTATTTAATGTAGAAATATTATCAACAGTGTTCAGGCTATATAAAATTTTGTTTAAAATCTTTATTTTGTATCCAGTTTTTATTAAATCAGTGAATAATTTGTAGTCTTGAGCGTAGTAAAAATCTTCGTTGTAATTATTTATTTCATTCATGACCTCTTTTCTAATTAACAAAGAGCCGTGAATAAAAGGGTTTTTAAATTTTAGTAATAATTTATTTGGCACAAGTCTTGATTTACCATGGATTATTTTTCCATCCTGAATTGAGGCAGCTTTTGTGGTGCAACCAGCCAAATTTTTTAAATAGATATAATCTATTTGATTTTGTAGTCGTTCAGGCAAGGAGACATCATCACTATCTTGCCTTGCAATAAATTCTCCTGATGATTTTTTAATAAGAATGTTTAGGGATGCAGTCAATCCTAAATTTTTCTTATTATTAAATATTTTTACTCTAGGATCTTTTGCTTCGAATTGAGATATTATTTCTGCTGTGTTGTCAGTTGAAGCATCATTCATGATAAGTAGCTCAAAATTATCATAAGACTGTACCAATATACTGTTTATAGAATCTGAAATTGTCTCCTGAGCGTCTTTAACTGACATAACTACAGAAATTTTTGATTTACTATTCATGTATAAGAATCTCACGAAATTGATTTAATAAATCATCTTGATTTAATTTATTGGATATTTTTTTATAAACATTATTACTAGTTTCATTTAATTTATGTTCATTTGGTAATTCTAAAATTTTTGATTTTAAATCTACATAGTCATACTGTTTAAAAGAAAATGGATAATCTTTTGGAAAAAACTCATCCATTCCTCCAAATGAAGGATAAATTGATGGAACGCCAAAACTTGATGCTTCACATAAAAGTCTTGGTTGACCCTCGTACATTTTTGTTGCAGTAATCACAACTGAAGATTCTTTAATTTGTTTAAGAGTGTCTTCATTTGATAGCTCTCCAAGAAATTCAATATTAGAATTTTTATATTTAGAAATTAACTTTGAGTGCATATTACCAGAGCCAATAATTCTTAATGAAAATTCTGCTATGTCCGCTGATACCCATGAGTCTAATAAGCTTTCAACTCCCTTTTCTTTTGTTAACCTTCCAGCGTAAACTGCATATTTGTTCTTTTTAGTTTTATCAATTTTGTCGCCATTTAATGTTATTGGATTGCAATATGTAAAAATTTTTGACTTTGATACACCTAACATAGACAAATAATCTTTGTGAAAATTAGTTAAAACAATAACTTTTAAGGGATAATTTTTAATTATTTTGAAAAGCTTTTTTGAATAAAATATTAACAATAAAGACTTTAAATATGAATCTTCGTAATATTTATTAAAGATTCTATTTTGTTTATTAAAAAAACATGCATTGCAAACTTTGCTACCTCGAAGATGGTTTGAGGCAAGAAAAAATCTAGAACAATCATATCGAAAATTATGAATTTTAAATAAGGTATTTATATTTCTTTTTTTCAAAATTTTGAAAAGCCCTAAATTAGCTTTAAACCAAGTATTATGAATATAAACAGCATCTGGTTTAAAGATATTTAGTTCTTTTTTAAGTAATCTATTGGCAAATATATTTGTTCTTGTTGCCAAACTTAACAAATCAAAGATTCTTAATTTTTCTATATTATTAAATTCTAAATATTTAACTTCATACTGATTCATTAAATGACTAATTTCATCATGAATATTCGAGTCTTCTCCCCCGGGGATTTGATATTTATTATGAATAACTAAAAGTTTTTTCATATTAAGTTAACTTTTTTTCAACTATTACTCGCTTTTCATTTTTAATATCTATATTTAAATTTAAATCTACATTTTTAAACCTATCTGGATCATGAGTTGAGTTAATAATTGTAATTTTTTGATTTGTTAAGATATCAAAGATGGCTTCTTTAGAGCTTTCATCTAAATTTGCAGTTGCCTCATCTAAAAGTAATATATCAGGCTTTGCAACTAAGGCTCTTACAAATGCAATTTTTTGCATTTGTCCACTCGAAAGTGTTTTATTGCTTATTATATTTTTTAAATCATAATTTTGCTCTTCTTTAAAAGTTTGCAAAGTCCTTAAAATTTCAATAATATTTTCATCTTCAACTTGAAGATCGTTTCCGTACATAATATTATCGTGCAAAGTAGAGTTAAAAATTAATGGTGTCGCTCCAATGTATCCAAATTTATTTGAAAATGAATAAACTTCTCCATCATTTGGATAGAACACGCCCGCAAGTAATCCAAGAAGAGTGCTTTTTCCAGAACCATTAGCTCCTGTAATGACTGTGTGAGTGTTTCTGTTGATCTCGAAACTTAAATTTTCAAATATTTCAATTTCACTGTTTAAATATTTAAAACTTACTTCTTTTAAGCCAATTATATCTTCATTTATTATTTTGAAATTATTAGTGTTTTCTATTTGTTTATTTTTTTCAATTTCATAAAATTTTTCAATGTGTACATGTGAGTTAATAATTTGATTTAAAGAAGTTGTTAGGTTGCTTAAGGTTTGAAAAAGCCTTAATGTAACTCCAATAAAATCTAAAGTCAATGATTTTGCATAAGATGTTAATGCAAGAATTGTTGAAAGCATAAACAGTGTAAAAAAACTTGGCAGGAATGAGTTAATAACTCCAAATTTAAAATTATTATAAAGATTATATATGTATTCTTGTATAGTATTTGAAAATCTATCTATTTCATAATCATCTTTTTTTAAAATTTTTATCAATAATAAATTATCAACGACTCTTTCGACTTCTTTGTTTGACTCCTGACCTTTTTCGAAAGACTCATGCATAAACAGCCTTGCTTTATCTAATATTTTTTTAATAGGATAGGCAAGTACTGATACACCAACGCCAAAGACAAAGACTGTATTTATGTCTGCAACTACGAGGTAAGCTGTATAAACAACTATTTGTAAAATATTATTTAGGAATGAAGCAAAGCTTGAGAAAAAATAAGAAACATGCATTGATATAACATTGATAAAATAGTATGAATCAGCAACAGAGTAATTTCTTTTGTCGAATATTTCTTTTAAAATATGTATCTTTAAATTTTTATTTACACTTAATTCGATTCTGTAAAGAATAGTTTTTTGTAAGTACTGAAAAATATATCTAAATGAGACAAGAACAATAATCATTATTTTGTTTTCAACAAAAAAGTCCAAAATATTGTTAACAAAACCTAAAGATGTATATTGCTCTGCTATTAAAACAGAGAAGATGGCAATTATGGAAATATCTGTTAACGCAGTAATTTGAGACAGTACAACAGAAATTATTGTTAAAATCTTTTTGTTTTTAGTTTTTGTAATCTTGGAAATATAGATTACATCTTGAATTATTTGTTTAACTTGCTTCACATTTATTTAGTATAAATATCATTGGGTAATATTTTAGAGTTATTTTTTTACACTTATTGACACATTTTTAAATTTGAAAAAAATAATAGAAGTATAATAATTCTATATATGAATTTTTCTCCAATCGTTGTGTTTGGATTCAATAGGCCAAAGCATATAAACAGAATGCTTGAATCCCTTAGTGATAATCTAGAATCAGTAGATTCAGAGGTTATATTTTATATCGATGGATTTGATAATAAGAACAATCAACTTATTGAGGAAACTTTAGAAATTGTTAACAAAGATTGGAACTTTTTGAAAAAAGTTGTAAATTTTCGTGAAAAAAACTTTGGTTGTAAATTTAACATTATAAACGGAATAACTGAAGTGCTGGAAAAATCTGAATCCGTTATTGTTTTAGAAGATGATTTGGTTTTGGGTAAAAACTTTTTAAATTATATGAATTCATCAATAAAAAAATATAAAACGTCCGACAATGTTTGGTCTATAAGTGGCTGGGGGCATCCTCAACTATTTAATACAAAATCTGGATCATCGTTCAGTTCATTGACTTCTCCATGGGGTTGGGGAACTTGGAAAGAAAATTGGAATATTTTTGTAGAAAATAAATTATACGAAAAAAATCTTATTAGTGATTTAAATGAAAAAGAAAAAAATCAGTTTTTATTTTATGGTTATGCTGACTATTGGGAAGAGGCTATAAAGAAAGACCTCGCTGGTGAGAATAGCGTTTGGGATGCATATTGGTATCAAACAATTTACATAAATAGTGGTCTTACACTTTTTCCAAATGTCTCACATATCCAAAATGAAGGCTTTGATGGTACAGGTTTACATTGCAAAGAAAATGATTTGTTTTTTACTCCTTTAAGTAATAAAAAAACTAATATTTTTCCAGAGAAAATAAAAATTAGTAAGATTTATAAACTTAATACTTTTATATTTTTCTTAAATTACAGAAGAAAACAATACTTTGATTATCATAAGGAAAAATTTTCGAGTTTTAAAAATTTAAAATTATTTATTTTAAAAAAATTAAATCTTAATCAATCGAATAATTGATTTTTAAATAAGCCAATATGTCTATCCGTATTAGCAAAAATCATTTTAAAATTATTTTCGTATAAAAAATTAGAAACTTCGGGTATAGTATTAATTCCTTTTGTTCCTTTTTCAGGCCCAAAATCAACAGAAACATATTTTGTAGATTTTAAAGTATTTTTTGAACCTTGAAGAACTTCTAATTCAAATCCTTCTGCGTCCATTTTAATTAATTTTATATTTGATAATTCTAATTGGTCAAGAGTAACAGTTTCAACTTCTACAGATTCTTTATTCTCTAAATATACTAACGATGTATCAGCACCTTCTGTACTGATATAAAGTTTTTCAACACTAAATTTATTAGATAAAGCTTGTTGGTAAAGCTTTGCGTTTTTTGAATTAACATTTTTTTCAAGACATTTAAATACGACAGGATCAGGTTCAAACCCAACATACTTTAGATTTTCAATACTTTTCTCGAGGCCAGGATACAGTTCTCCAACATTTGCTCCGCAATCAATTACTATGTCCCCAGGTTCAAACTCAATTTTATCTAACAAATATAAGTTGAAAATATCATTAGTTTGTTCTTCAATTCCCCCAAGAAGACGTGTTACTCTCTTGTTTGGAAAGTAAAACTCATACTCATCTTGAACACCTAAATAAAAAGGCTTTTCATATTTTAATTTAACTTTTCTTCTTAATAAAAGATTTATTAATACTGTAAATAATGCACCTTGAAAATATTTATGTATTAAACCAACGATAAACCCAAGAAACAAATAAAGTATTTTTTTTGTATATCCAATATTTTTAAGTTTTGCATTGGTTATTAAATAATCAGGTGAATCAAATATAGCAACCATTGTAAGTATTCTATAGTAAGTTAATTTGTATCATTTTCATTTCGAAACATTTTGTTTATTTGGTATAGACTAAAAATTGAAAATATAAGATAAACAAGATTCACCCAAGGAACTCTGACTTTGTTAACATATATTGAATTAAATCTGAATCCTTTTTTTGCATAATCTAAACAATCACTCAAATTATTAACTTTTACTATATACCCTGCTTCATTGGTTAGCTCTAAAGGATAGTTTGTGTGAACAATTTCATTACTGTTTAATAAATATCTCAAGTCAAACAATAAAATATCTGGCTCACAAAGATTTGTAAAATAGTCATCACATTCATTTGAGCTTTCGATATTAAAAATTAATTTATTTGTATCGCAAAACTGACTTACATTATTTTTAACCGATAAATAATCTAGTGTGTTTGTATATGTAGTTTTAAAAAAACCATGCATAAAGAAACTTGTTAAAACTAAAAATGTCAAAAATATATATTTGTGAAAACTTTTGTTTTTTAAAACACAAACTAATAAAAAAGCAAAAGTTATTACGAACAAATAAGAATAATAATGAGATTTAAATAGTTCTGCTCTCGATGTTTCAAAGTATTCTCTTCTAATAAAAATATTAAAAAGGAAAACAAGATAACTGAAGAAAGGAAGTGATAAATAAAGCCTTACATCCTTGATTTTTAAAATAAATCTAAATATAAAAAAATATGTAATAATTCCTAAAAATAGTCCGACTAATTCCTTTACATTTCCAAAGTACCAAAAACCTTTAATTATGTAGTTGTCAAATGTATATAAAGACTTAGTATTGTTGGCGTACCATTGAAAATAGTCTCCAAAAAGATCTAAAAGTGCCATACCTATAAATGAGTTTGCATGATTATGTCTGTAAGGCTTTTGAATTAAATCATAAAAGTTTATATTGTAAATAAAATTGAGCTTTACACGCTCACCCTCTGGAATTAGTAATGCTCCTCCCTCTGGAATATGATTAAATATCAAGTATCCGTTTGATAAAAAATCCTCATATAGTAACAAAAAATAAAAAAATAAAAAAAATGACACGGCTCTTAAAAATTTAATATTTTTAAATGTTTTAAAATTGACGATAAATATGAATAAATAAATAGCACCAACTGTCGCAATAATAGAATTTTTTGTAGATAACAAAATAATATTTGGAAATATACTCAAAAAAATATAGTTAATATTCTTGTACTTTATAAATAATTCAATACAAAGTAAAGACCAGGGTAAAATTGCAAAAGCTAAAATTTCAGGTTTCATAGTAGATAAAAGTTTTATAGTAAATGGCATAAAATTGAGAATTATAAAAGATAAAAGAATGTTGTTCTTTTCAAACTTTTTTAATTCTAAAAGTTTATACAAACCTGCCAAACCTACCAAATAAAGCGAGAAGTTTATTGTATGAATAGAGTTGCTTATATAATGTAATTCCGTTGCTGGAGTTATATTAATTTCTTGAATCTTAACAACGCACGATACAAGAAAAAAATATAATAAACCATTCTCTCTACCAGTATTAGTTGTGTCTCTAAAAAAATAATCAAAATAATCTTTATAAAATATATAATCTGGTGCTTCAGAAGAGAGATAAAACAAATTTATTGCTGTAAACACTAGGAATATGCTTACAAGAAAAAATATAACATGATAATTTATGTAATTGTAAATTTTTCCCAACATTTATATTTTAATTTTAGAGAAGTTTTTGCCAATAACACTCTAAAAAATGTTTAGAAATTTATTCTTGAGGAAGAGATATTTCTGCTAAATTGCCATTACCTATAGAAATTAAGAGTGAGTCTTTTTTATCTTTGTTTATTGTAAGTGAAGTAATAAATGATTCAAAGTCCTGTGGTAATGGATAGTGGTATAAAAGATTATTTTTATAATCGTAAGAATATATTTCTTTAGCAAAATATTCTGCAAAAAAGTAATGTTCAAAATATTGACTACTTTCATCTTGAATTACTACTCCACCAATTAAAGCTGCCCGATAAGTATCAGGTGAATCGTGGTTATAAAACACAACCGGCTGAATTGAATTTTCAGTAACGTACTCTATTGAATCAACTGTTTTATTGTCTACCCAAACTGAAACTTCTGTATACCTAAAATTGTTGATTGTAACTCCTTCATAATATGGCCAACCAAATAAATAGGGTTTGTAATTTTGTTTTGCAAAATCATCTAAATTTATAATATTTAGCTCTTCTTGAACAGTATTTCCAATATCGGGAACAAACAAAAGGTTTCCATATTCATATGTTTGCCAAGGATTTCTTAGGCCAAACCCAAGAATATCTTTCCTCACAACATGGTCTTTATTTTCCCCGATAATATCGGGATTGCTGATAAAAGTATTTAAAAGTAATATTTTTCCTCTAGGGGAATTGGTGTACAAAGCTTCGGATTTAATAATAGGGTTTTGAGCGGCATCCATGTCTCCAATGTTTACAATAAAATCGTTAAAATAATCAGACCACATTAGGCTTCCAGCAAAATGGTATAAACTTCCATTTGGAACCTTTATTAATATTTCATTACTTTCAAGATTTGGTAGGTCATCGTCGTTTAAGTCATATTTTTCTAAAATGTAATTATTATTTAAATCTGAGTACGAAACAATGAAGTATTCGTCGTTTGGATGAAAAGCTAAACCAAATAACCCATTAGCTCCTCTTCCAATAACAATTCTTGACAATATTTTTTCAGAAATATCAAGAAAAATTTCTTCACTTGTATTTTTATATATTATTCCATCAACATTTAAAAAATATAGGTCATCTTCAAAATGGACAATATTGTTTAAACTTTCTCCAAAATTATCAAGTATCTTTACCTCGGTCCCTTTAATGCAATCTTGATAATTTTCGCTTCCACTCCATTTGTAGCAAACATAATCCCCAATTAAATCTTTTTCTTCGAGTAATGTTGTTTGGGTTGTATCAATATTGATTTGATCCCCTTCAGGCAAACTAGGGTTTGTTTCCACATACAAATTATCTTCAATGTTTGAATTTACGACATAACCAACAATAAATATTGAAAATATTAAGAAAACGATACTTAGAATTTTTTTGTTTATAACTTTTACAAAATCAAAATATTTCAAAAAGTAAACAATAAAACCGAATACAAACGGAAATGAAATCAAATTTATTAACAACAATCCCCTTGGAGCATTGTAAATTCTTAAGAAGTATAAAACAGATGATACTGAAACTAAGTTAACAAAAAATAACTTTAATAAAGTATTTATTATGTTTTCTAGCTTGTTGATATCTGCATACTTATAAACTGTGAATGTTATTAAAAAAGTACTAAATACGGAGATGACAATAGAAATAAACAAAAGTGAAATATTAAATTCTGCTGGAAATTGAATTCTTGCAAGGTCATCTGCTACATTCTCTAAACCCTTATAAATAATTGCATTTTCTCTTGCTGCTAAGAGTTGAAAAAAGTAATTTGTAAACAAGACATTTAAAGAAAATATAGATAATAAATTAATGATCACAAATTAATATTTTAATACTTTATTTATAAATACATAAAATAATAAAATCTTTAAATTTTTTATATATTTTATGAAGATTACGAAAATGTTTTTAAAGTAAAATATTCTATATAAGATGATAATTCCTAAATTAAAAATTGTTGATTTTTTAATCGTTGTTACTTTGTTAATATTGCTTACAACTTCTTTTTTAAATTTAAACAACGTTGATGAATCAATATTTCAAAATGATGAAAATAAAGAAGCTGGGATTGAATTTAGTACCACAAGTTCGTGCAAATCTGGAAAATATTTATTTTTAGCTAAAAATTATCAACAACTTATAAATTATTCAATAGTTTTTAAAGCTAGTGATTTGGAACTTTATCCTGAAATTAACAATTTTACCTGCTTAGGGAAGGTTAGATATGTAGTTATTAATGAACAGGAATTAACAATTTATCTGGGAACTAATAGGTATTGGTTTGATATTCTAAATTTGGTAACAAATCTTTTTCTGTTTTTTTTAGTTTTTAGAGGAATACTTCGTATTGATAAAAAGCTCTACTTTCTTTACTTATTGATAAATTTTTTAAATTTTAATTTACTTAATTCACATATTTCATTATTAAAAATAATTATTCCAGCTGCAGAACCACAGTCTATAAATCAAAATTACTTCATAAACTTTTTATTTTTAGCTTTTTGTTTAATAAAAAGTAGAAACAAAAACTTTTCAATAGTCTTCATTTATGCTCTAGTTTTTTTTATACCAGACTACTTAGGTATATTTGCGATTATTCTTCTTATACAAAAAGAGAACCTCTTTCAGATAAATTCTAAATTTCAGAGATTATCAATATATTTTCTTCCAGTGATATTTTATATTTCAAGAACTTTTTACTCATTAACTTCATATTTTGATAATTTATGGATGTATAGCGGCCAAAGAATATATCATGGAAGGTCAAGATTTTATGACTTGGTTTGGAACTACGAAGCAATGGCATGTATTAAAAATCCTGATTTATTTATTAACAATCCAGTAAAAGAATGTAGAGAGCTTTATGGAGGAGTATTAGACGATTACATTTACATCACTTCAGATCCCTATTCGACTGCAATAATAACAATGGCTATTGCACATATTTGTCTTTTAGTTATGTATTTTATAATTTCAAAAGATTATCCAGATAATAAATTACTCCTAAGTTTGCTATTTGTATCACCTGCAGTTAATTTTTTAACTTTTCAGGGAAATTTAGATATAGTATTTATGATTTTTACATTTTTTCTTTTTTATAAGCAAAAAAAATTAAATTTTATTACATCAACAATAATATTTGTTTTATCACTATATAAAGTTCATTTAATTGGTGGTCTATTAGGCCTGGCTTTGTATGGTTATTTAAATGACGACAAAAAAAACGGTATTTTAAATTTATTTTATTTAATTACTTCATCATATTTTGCTTTTACACTTTACCTAGAAGAATCAGTAGTTAGTAATTTTGGCAGATTTGAAGAAAGCTATGGTTTGTTGTTCATTGCTAATATTCTCCGTGATTTGTTTGGAGTAAATGCATATTTACTATTCTCAATTTTTATAATTTTATTTATAATAATGTATTATTTAAATTTTCTAAGTGTTCGAACATTTAACAATATTTTTTTTGAAACGAGTAGCTTATACGAATATTTTTTACTCTACTGGTTTGCTTTTACTCTTTTAATTGTAAATAACAGCTATCGGCTTCCTATATTCTTGTTTTTAATTTTTAAATTATTAACTTCGGAGAATAAGGTTTTAAAAAATGTAACTTTAATATTTTTATTTCTTAGTGTAACTCCAGTATCTTATCTTCCTTTAAATATATTTTTTATATTTATTAAGCATTTAACTTTTTTTGTACTTACTTTTATAACATTTCATTTATTGATTAAAGAAATAGCTAGATTTTTTAAAAAATATACATCAAAAGCAGATGATATGATAAAAAGATGAAAGAAACTGTAGGTGTTCTGCTAGCTGGTGGTACGGGTTCCCGTCTATATCCATTAACATCATCTATAAACAAGCATTTGTTGCCAGTTTATAGTAAACCTCTAATTTACTATTCTTTATCGACTTTGATGCTAGCCAAAAACAGAGATGTAATAGTTGTTGTTGATCCAAAAGATGAAGACAGTTTTATTAATTTATTAGGTGATGGTTCAAAATTTGGAATAAATATATCATACGTTAGACAAGAGGAGCCCAAAGGTTTGGCAGATGCTCTATATAAATCTAAATTATTAGTCAAAAATAAAAACATAAATCTAATACTTGGAGATAATATTTTTTATGGAAAAGGCTTGCAAGATTTATTAATAAAAAATAAAGAGAACTCTGTAAATTGCTTTTTTTCTCAGGAAGTAAAAAATCCTGAAAATTTTGGAGTTGTTATTCGTGACAGTGAAGAAAAAGTATTACAAATAATTGAAAAGCCAAAAAATCCAAAATCTTCTGAAGCAGTTCTGGGATTATATTTTTATGATAATGATGTATTTCATTTTATAGAATCTTTAAACTCCTCTGAGAGAGGAGAGCTAGAAATAACAGATTTAAATAATAAATATATAGAAAACAAAGTAACAAACATAGTTAATGTTGGCAGAGGGATAAGTTGGTTTGATGCAGGTACAATTAACGACTTGTATGAAGCTAATAACTTTATTCAAACAATTGAACAAAGACAAAATACATTAATTGGTTCAATAGAAGAAGTCTCTCTTAATAATGGTTGGATAGAACTCGCTGATCTTGAACTCTTGTTGAAAAGTATTGAAAATACTGAATACGGATTACATCTAAAAAGTAAATATTTTTAACTATTAATTTCAAAAAAGTTATTAACTTTATTAATTATTTTATCTACCTCTTCATTTTTTAAATCAGGATAAATTGGAAGCCTTACAACCCTATCGCTTACGGAGTCTGAAATTGGTAATTCATAGGTTAAATTAAGCAAATTACCCATTGGGGAATTGTGTAGATTTACATAATGAAATTGACTTGAGATTCCATTCTCATGTAGATACTTTATAAGAAGTGGCCTTTCTTCTCTTGTTCTAGTTAAAAGATAAAACGAAGAATAATTTGATTTTGATGTGTTATGTAAACTTTGGAAAATTACACCAAATTTTTTTAAACTATCAAAGTTCTTCATGTATTTCTCATATATATGTTTTCTTTTTTCAATAATGAAGGATAAGTTTTCTAATTGGGAGAATAAAATTGCAAAATTTATATCAGAATTACCACCAGAAAAACCTAATTTAGTCCAATTGTATTTATTTACTTTACCTTTTTGAAATAAATGTCTGTTTGTTCCTCTGTTGAATATTTCCAAAGCTTCATCAAAAAAATTTAAGTCATTTATTAACAGTGCTCCACCAAACCCTGCATGAATAAATTTTGTATTATGAAAAGATAAAATACCAAACTTTCCAAAGGTTCCCACATGTTGATTATTGTGAAACACGCCAAGAGACTGGGCAGCATCTTCAATCACAATTTCATTTTTATTAACTTTTGACATATCACATGATGAACTTCCATAATGAACTGGGACTAAAATTTTATTTTCAATTTTAGAATTATTATATTGTTCGATATTGATACAAAGATCATCTTCATTTACATCTAGCCAGCCAATCTTTCCTTTGTTTTTTAAAACTGCATTTGCTGTTGATGAGAATGTATATGATGGCATTAACGATGTAAAATTTTCAGCTTTGATAAGTTGAAAAGCTAACTCCAATGAAGCCGTAGCAGAATGTGTTAATATTATTTCCTTTGTTTGAGTGTAATCAAGAAGAAATTCTCTACATAGGTTGTAATATTTGCCAAAATCTCCGTAATTTTTATTATTTATTACATCTACCACATATGATTTTGTTGAAGGAAAGTTGGTGGGAACATTAAATTCAATCATATTAGAATTATAATATGAAAACTCTGAACTATCTTCTGACCGGAGGTGCAGGGTATGTTGGTAGTGAGCTTGTAAAGTCTTTATTAAACAATGGCCATTCAGTAAAAATATTGGATTCATTTTATTTTGAAACAAATATTGCAAAGAAACAAAATTTAGAAATAGTCAAAAAAGATGTTCGTAATATTGAAATTTCTGATTTTGAAGATATTGACGTTGTTGTTGATTTAGCTTCTATTTCAAATGATCCATCTGGTGAGTTAAACCCTTACTTAACTTATAAGATAAACGGCGAAGCCAGAGGGAATACAGCTGCAACAGCAAAAGAAGCTGGTGTTAAAGGGTACATTCTTGCTTCTAGTTGTAGTGTTTACGGGTTTAATAAAAATGTTGTTGATGAAAGTTCTTCAACAAATCCACTAACAACATATGCTTATGCAAATTTACTTGCTGAAAAATTAGTTCAAAGTTTATCTGATTCTAAATTTAATGTAATTGTTTTTCGACAAGCAACTCTGTTCGGCCCCTCGCAAAGAATGAGAACTGACTTAGTTGTAAATGGAATGGTTTATTCTGGAATGAAGTTTGGAAAAATAAATATCTTAAGAAATGGTGAGCAAAAACGTCCAATATTAAGCCTTAGTGAACTAAATAATAGATTTTTATCAATAAATGAAGATGAGTTTACAAAACATAGCAATCAAGTTTTTAACATTGGAAATAACGATTTAAATTTAGAAATTAACTCTATTTATGAAATTGTAAATAAAGTATTGGGAGGTAATTTAGAAAAAAATTGGTATGGAGAACCAGATCACAGATCGTATATGGTTAATTTTGACAAGGCTGAAGAGCTTCTTCCAGGAATTGAAAAAACGAATATTGAAAATGAAATTATGAATATTAAAGATAAATATAATGACGAAAGTTTTGACTATGAAAAAAGTATTACTTTAGACTGGTATAAAAGCTTAATAAGCAGTGATCCTGAAGTTCTTAGCTAATTTGAATTTAAAAAAGCATTTTTTCTTTTTTTTCTAAGAAAATTTTTATTCATATATTGCAGAAATGTAAAAAATAACAATAGTGTTGCAAGAAAATAAAGGTTGTTAATTAATATTAAAATCATCAGTAGGTGGACTAAATAAGTATCCAATAATATATGTTGTGTGGCGAGCGTAATTCTTGATTTAAAAGTTGAATAAGGCCTAAAAGTTTGGTTTTGATGTGGAATTGAAATTTGAGAAATTTTCGCATTTATTCTTCTAGGATCAATCCAGTACCTTGTTATAAAAAAATTTATAAATTCTTCTTTGTATTCTTTTTTAATCGCTCTAAACGCAGTATTTCGAAAATTAAAAGACTTTAAAATAAGAAAACTTGAAATTATTGAAAAAAAATATGAACCTAAGTTTCTTACTATGGTTTCATCTAATCCCCATTTTGCAACTACAATATCGTAATTTTTGTTCTGTATCTCCTTTATTAATTTTTCAATATATTTAGGGTCGTGCTGTAAGTCATCATCCATAGTAACAATTATTTCACCTGAAGCTTTTTCAACTCCACAAAGAGTCGCTCCAACTTGACCAATATTTGACTGTAGGTTAATAATTTTAAGATTTGAAAAATTTTTTTTTAATGCAATTAATTTTTTGTACGTTTCATCAGTTGAGCAATCATTAACAATGACAATCTCATAACTATAAAATTTTTCATTTTCTATTTGTTTTACTAATTTATCAATAATAAGTTCGGAATTAAAAGTTGGAATAACAATCGAAAGTTGCATCTTTATAAATTCTTATTTTCTAGAATAATAAAAGTCTTTGAGTATCCTGATTTTAAAAAAAGCGCTTGGCTAGCTTTATTTTTAATTTTTATTTTGGCATTTGCTTTTGGCCAGATTTTTTTCAATTCTTTAAGCATAAATTCGCCAATTCCTTGGTTTTGGTATTGTGGTGATGTACAAATACGAATATCATTTTTAATAACGCCAAAGTATCCAACTGGAATACCTTTTTTTAAACAGACTCTGTAATACTTACTATTGCTACCCATATATTTTGCTTGATCATCTTTTGAAATATATTTATTTTCAATAAATCCACTTTGAACTTCAGGATTATTTCTTAATTTCCTAATAAATTCCCATAAATGTTCTTCACAATCTACTATTTCCAGTTCATTATCCATATTCATATTCTATAAATATAAAGGACATTATGGTGGAACGGAATCCGTAATAAATTTTTAAATTTCTTTTGTTTTATTTTTGTGTTTTTTGTATTTACTAATTCAATATATTCAAATTCATTCCTAACAAAGTTTCCCTGATCTTTTGATGCAATAAAATTTGAAATTTTATTATAAGTGGATTTATTTTCTTCCACATAAAGTGGGTCAATTGCTACAAGCTTTCCACCCTCCTTAATTTGAGAAGACAATTTTTCAATAAGTCTTGACGCATTTTTATCATTTAAATGATGCAGCAACCCAAAGATTAGTACATCTGTAAATTCTGGTAGCTCAGAAAAATCATAATCAACAACATTACCATTAATAAAACTATCTCCTGGGTTTGCTTTGATTGCTTTTTTGATATGCTTTTCATTAAAATCAATACCATAAAATTTTTTGCATTCTATATATTTTCTATATTGTGCTGGGCCACATCCGCAATCGAGTACTACAGACCCTTCATTTGATTGAAAAATGTTTTTATAGATTACTTCATATGTGTTGCTTTTTGTAATCAAAGCTTGATAGCTTTTATATACAAAAGGCAGTCTTAAAAGCTTGTAAAGAAAACTATTTTTTTCTTCATTCATAAAACCATCTTAGTCTCATATTTATTCGAGATAATACATGAAAATCTTTGAGTATTTCAAAATATTAATATAAACAAAAAATTTTTAAAACTATTAAAATTTTATAAATATGAAAATTGCAGTATTCGCTTTAACAAGGGGCTACCCAGATGATAAATCTAAATATGATAGCTTAATTGAAAGAAATTACTCAATCTATAAACATATAAATTGTAAAAGAGAAAATCCTGCAGATATGATTTTATTTCATGAAGGCAATATCTCTATCAAAGACCAAGAATATATAAATTCTAAATATGAGTATCAAATAATATTTCGTGATGTCTCGAAGTATTTTAAAAAAGTTGATTTTAAACTTGAAGGTGAAGAAAAATTTAATCTTGGGTATAGGTATATGTGTAGATTTAACATGTACCATATATGGGATGAAATTTCAGATTATGATTATGCCCTCAGGGTTGATGAAGATATTAAAATATCAAAGTTTGATCCGTATATATTTGAACATATGCAAGAGAAAAATATTGAATACATGGTGGGGCGTTTCACGAAAGATATACATCGAGCAACTAACGAAACTCTTCCACATTTTTTACTAGACAATACAAATTTGGATGTTAAAAAAATATACAACCATAGAAATCCATATACTAATCTCTATGCAACTTCAGTAAAATTTTGGAAGATAAGAGAAAATAATGAGTTATTAAAGAAAATTGCACTAACTCAAGAACAATTAATATATAGGTGGGGAGACCATACCGTACAAGGTATAGTTTTAAATAATAAAAACGAAAAAATTCATCTATTTCCTAAATTAGAATATAGCCACATTTCTCATAATTTTATGATCAAAAATAATCTTGTAAGGAATTTGACTATAAATTCAAAATTAAATCCTATTTCTATCAAAGAGGGTTTTTATACAAAACTTAAATTGAAAATAAAAGGAAAGTTGAGTTCTAAAAATCAGTACAGTTTTGAAATAAATTAATTTAATTTATTAATTTATTGTTTACTGCCAAATAATTTGTATATCTGAAAAACTCGTCATATTCTGTGTAATTTTTGACTTTAATTAAATTTCTCTTATGCGTATATCTGAAGATCGTAAAATTATTTAAATTAAAAATATTCCAAAAATCTTTAAAAAATATTCGACTGCCAATGTTTGCTTCTCCAAATTCAAATTGTATTAAATTAATCTTCGATAAATTATTTTCTAAGTCTTTAATTACATTAAATTCAGATCCTTCAATATCTAGCTTTATTAAGTCAATTCTTTGAAAATTCAGTTCAGCACTCCAAAAATCGCTGAATTTAATTATTTCAATATCTTCTTCTAAAGCAAAGTATCTATCTCTGTTTTTCTCTTCTCTTTTATAAAGCGTAGCAAGTGAATCGGCATTATTATTTAAATACAGTTTTCCCTTTCCTGAAAAATTAGATATGGCAAAATTTTCAATGCTTACTTTTTTATTTTCCTTATACTTCTCAACTAAAATTTCATATTTACTTTTTGATGGCTCAAATAAAATTATCTTTGCATTTGAAAAATTTTTTAACAACTCATCTGTATAAGATCCTTGATGTCCACCAACGTCAATGAGTAACAATTCTTTATCTAAATCCAAAAATCTACTTACGAAATCAACTTCCATTTCATTATTTATTGGAGCATTTTTTCCTTGTTGGATATTTATCCAAATCAGAAGATTATAAATAATTTTTTGATTTCTTCCAAAATTACTTAATAGAATTATAAAAAGCTTTATAGCTTTTAATATATATTTCTTAAATCCTCGAATATTTTCCATGTTTATAACTTTAAAATATTTTTAATTAATTTCTTGTAAAAAGTTATCTTAGAAAACTTATTTAAAAAATCCATAAAAAAATTATTTATAAATTTGTATCGATACACAAATAATTTAATTTGTAATTTGCTCAATAAATTAGTATTTATATACAAAGCATCGCCGTAACTTCCAGATTTTTTTGATGGAATCACTTTATTTACTTTTTTGAATTGTTTTAATAAAACAAAATTGTTTTTATTTAAAAACATATTTAAATCACTGTATAAAACTTGCCGAATATATCCCTCATAATTTGAAAATTCTAAAATCAAAAATTTGAAGCTATCTAATTTATTTTCAAACCCTTTTAAAATCTCCAACTCATAGCCTTGTGTGTCAATTATCGCACAGTCAATACTGTCTATGCCTAGATCAGAATATTTTCTTACTTTAATAATTTCAGTATTTGAAAAAGTTATTTCTGACTCTCTTGGTTCTAACAAAGATGAACTACCCGAATTATCCCCTTCCCCTTTATCAGCAAGGTATATTTGAGTTTCAAAATTGTCATTGCCCAATGCGTATTGAAATAATTCAAAATTTTTTAAACCTTTGATTTTACGAGCAATTTGTTCTGAAAATGATTTTACGGGTTCAAAATAAATTACTCTTGTGAAATCTAAAGATTTATATGTATCAACTTCTTGTCCTATATGACCCCCTACATGAATAACCGAATTTATATTCGAAATTTTTAATGCATGCCTTAAAAGGGTTTCCATTTTTAAAATTTTATCATTGTTTGCTTAACAGTGTCCTCGATGTCTTAAAATATAATCTCTATATTTAGTCATAGTTTTTTCTTGTTTGTTTGTGAAGAACAATAGAACCTATGTTTATTGTGGC
>CEPB01050255.1_pt1 | contig 36675 bp, 30 predicted proteins | sample 530611 | NCBI WGS metagenome assembly CEPB01 (sample SAMEA2620672, study PRJEB7988) | marine metagenome | isolation source: saline water (ENVO:00002010), including
CCAGCTGAACTTGAAAAAGCTGCGAATGCGCTGCGTTTTGATCTATGGAGAAGTGTAGAGTCTAACGAAGGTGTACATACAGTTACTTTGAGTGCAACTATGGAGCCTACAATTAAGCTTGATGATAAGGGTATCTGGTTTAATTTAGGATATGATGAAAGCGATAAATTTGGACCCGTACCAGAGTTCACATTCAAAGGTGGTCAAAGAGTGGGTAATTTTACAACAAAAGATGCAGACGATGTAGTATTTAAAGCAGCAATGACGCCAGCTGAACTTGAAAAAGCTGCGAATGCGCTGCGTTTTGATCCAATTCATCGTGTAGAATCAGGTAAATTTCAGAGTCCATTTCAGATGAATTGAGTTTTGGATTAAATCTTTTTTACCTGTAAAAAAAGCCTGTTGGTTGGTCCCGACGGGCTTTTTTGTTGTGGTGCGTACAAGATGTTGGTGGATTGGGGAAGTAGGGGCTTCATTAAAGTAGTATCGAAGCACTCTAAAAGTGCTCTTGAAGTGCAGAAATTAACGAATTTTTAATAATGATTGAAATTTTTTTTTAATGGCCTATATTATCAATATAACTTAAATAAAGGAAAGAATATGAAATTAACAACAATTACATCTATACTAGCATTAACGCTAGGTTTTACAGCTGTTGCTATGGATCCAGCAGAAGAAGCGGGGGCAGCATCTGCAACTGCAAGCGCTGGCTGGACTGCACGTCATCAATTTGATGAAACATTTTACATTGGTCGTACGCCTGAGGGGTTTAATGCCAAGATCCATGATAGTTTGACAGTTATACACGCTACATCATTAGAAATGTCTATTCACCCTACATGGGATAGACTTGCTATTAAATATTATAATGGCCCAAACACTGAATATTTAACGGAGGATGGTATTTTTGCGCTTTTTAAGGAAAAAATGAAATCAACTCCTTTTCAAGAATGGACACATAATAAATACTCCCTAAATGGTGGTGAAAAAGTTACTCTCAGTATGGATATGACTAAAGATCAATTTGAAGAAGCTATTAAGAAAATTACGCAGGCTCCTCCTCAAGAGATCCAGCTTGGAAGCTTCCTAAGTGCAAGCATCATAGATGCTTCCTAAATGGTGGTGAAAAAGTTACTCTCAGTATGGATATGACTAAAGATCAATTTGAAGAAGCTGCCAAGAAAATTACGCAGTCTTCATAAATTAAGAGATGATAAATTAAAAGGAGAATACACTATATCTTTTTAAGACGTTGTGTGAGTTCTCAGAAAAGCCTGTCGGATGTTTCCGGTGGGCTTTTTTATTATTGAGAGGTGAGCTGAGAGCTAGGCAGGGATGGGGAATTTTGGTACCTTAAGTTTGTATCAAAAAACCTGGCTGGGGAGCGCATTTGCATGACGTCTAAAAGTGAATTGTTTGAAGCGATGATTGGCGCAAATGCAGCCTATGCCCAATCGCTTTATAAACACTATCAAAAAGACCCGTCCTCTGTACCGAGCGATTGGCGGCGTATGTTTGAGCAGGCATCTGAAGATTGGGCGTTGTTTTTTCAGGAAAAGACGAATCAGCAACCCCTGCCGCGGGGGTTAACCGGGCGTGGGCTGTCTTCGGCAAGCAATGAAAATTCAGCCAGGGTTTGCATGCAACCCAAAGACGTACGGCAGTCGGTTGCGGCATTAATGATGGTGCGGGCCTATCGAAGCCGGGGGCATTTAAGTGCCAAGCTGGACCCATTGGGATTGAATACACATCCACGACCACCAGAGCTGCAACCTGATTTCTTTGGCTTTACCGATTCTGATATGGACACAGAGATTTATTTGGGCGGATCTTTGGGCTTGGAGTCGGCGCCTTTACGAAAAATTATCAAGATCCTTGAGCAAACGTATTGCGGCACCCATGCAGTTGAGTTTGTGCATTTAATGGACCCAGAGGAAAAGCTGTGGATTCAACAAAAAATAGAGGGCTATGTTGCTGCAAAGGTGCTGACCAATCAAGAGCGGTTGACTGTATTACAACATCTGATTGAAGCGGAGAGTTTGGAAAAGTTTATCAATACCAAGCATGTGGGAGCCAAACGGTTTGGAATTGATGGACTGGAGGCTTTTATCCCGGCCTTGCATGAAATTCTGCGGGTATCAAGTCGGCATGGCGTGGAAGAAGTGATCATGGGCATGGCACACCGAGGGCGGCTAAATGTGCTGTGTAATGTGATGCAAAAACCACTGGAAAGTGTCTTTGCTGAATTTTTGGGAACAGTTCAGCGCGATGGATCCATGGACAGCGGAGATGTGAAATATCACTTGGGCTTCGAAACAGATATTAAGATTGAGGATCGACAGATGCATGTGTGTTTATCTTCTAATCCCTCGCACTTGGAATCGATTGACCCGGTAGTGTTGGGCGAAACGCGGGCCAAGCAGGATTTGAAAAATGATATGGACCATGATCACGTGATGGCCATATTGGTGCATGGTGATGCAGCGTTTATTGGCCAGGGTGTGGTGGCTGAATGTTTTGGTTTTTCCAAAGTGCGGGGATATGGTACGGGCGGAACAGTGCATGTGGTGCTGAATAACCAGATTGGCTTTACGACAAATCCTGCTGATTCAAGGTCAAGTCCGCATTGTACTGAGATTGCGAAAACTGTGCAGGCGCCGATCTTTCATGTCAATGGCGACGACATTGATGCCGTGGTGTTTATGGCCCGCTTGTCCGCGGACTTTCGGCGAACATTTAAAAAAGATGTGGTATTAGATATTGTGGGCTACCGGCGGTTTGGCCATAACGAGGGCGATGATCCAACCTTTACCCAACCCAAAATGTACAAGGTAATTAAGAACCATAAATCGGTTCGTGATTATTATGAACAGACATTGCTTAAAGCAGATGTTGTATCTGTGCAGGATATTGAAACCATCAGTGAGCAAAGAGCTGGGCGTCTGCAAACAGCCTATGATCAGGCCATGCAGGGCTACCGAATTGAAGAAATGCATTCTCGACAATGGGGTGAGGTCTATTTGCAAGAAAAAACGAATCAAGTATTTGGGATCGCAGCCTCAACCTTGAAGGCCTACTTGAAAAAGTTGGTTGAGGTACCAGAGGGATTTTCCATTCACTCACGTTTAGAGCGCTTGCTCAAAGCGCGAGCTGCAATGCAGGAGAGTGGCAAGGGAATCGATTGGAGTACGGCTGAGGCGTTGGCCATTGCCAGTTTGGTGAGCGAAGGTGTGCCGGTTCGGTTGAGTGGTCAAGATTCGGTGCGGGGAACGTTTTCGCAGCGACATGCAGCCTGGATTGATCAGGAAAATGAGGAAGCCTACATTCCCTTGAATCATTTGAGCAAAGATCAAGCGATGTTTGAACCGCTGAATAGCCCGCTTTCTGAGTTTGCTATTGTGGGTTTTGATTATGGTTATAGTTCGGCCAATCCAAAAGCTTTGGTGATGTGGGAAGCGCAGTTTGGAGACTTTGCCAATGGCGCACAAGTTATTTTTGACCAATACATCAGTGCTGCTGAGGTGAAATGGCAACGTTTATCAAGCTTGGTGGTGCTGTTGCCACATGGCTATGAAGGGCAGGGGCCGGAACATTCATCTGCACGATTGGAACGGTTTTTAACTGCTTGTGCTGAAAATAATATGATTGTTGCCAATTGCACAACCCCGGCCAACTATTTCCATATTCTGCGCCGGCAAGCTTTGGCAGAATTTCAAAAGCCGCTGATTTTACTAACGCCAAAATCATTGCTGCGGCATGCGGATGCGGTATCTAGTTTAGCTGATATGGGTCCCAAACAGCAGTTCCAACCGGTTTTGGAAGCAATTAATAAAGACACGAAAAAAGTTAAGCGCATCGTGCTGTGTTCGGGTAAAGTTTACTATGACTTGATGGAGAAAGCTGTGGAACGATCAGATGTTGCCGTGATTCGGGTTGAGCAGCTGTATCCTTTTCCGGCAGAGGAATTGGCAGAAACTTTAGAAATTTATGACAGTGGGTCAGAGGTGGTTTGGTGCCAAGAAGAGCCAGAAAACATGGGGGCTTGGCACTATATGGATCGACGACTTGAGGGCGTTTTAGGATCGCTAAAATTTAAGAATACACGGGTTAGTTATGCGGGGCGCGCTGCGGCGGCGGCCACAGCTTCTGGCTATCCAGCTGTGCATACACACAAGCAACAAAAACTTATTGAACAGGCATTAAAGAGGTAGAGATGGCACAAGATGTAAAGGTTCCAGCCCTTGGCGAATCGATAACAGAGGCAACGGTTGCGCGCTGGTTAAAGCAAGTTGGAGACAGCGTGCATATGGATGAGCCAATTGCTGAACTGGAAACCGATAAGATTAATGTGGAAGTAAATGCCCCGGTTGCGGGAACCTTGACAGCGCAAAAAGCTAAAGAGGGAGATACTGTTAAGCCAGATGCCTTGATTGCCGTAATTGATGAATCAGCCAAGCCAGATAAAAAAGGCAAGGCAAAAGAAGAAGCTGATGAGGGGGCAGAGGAAGAGACTGTGGATTCAGGGGCGGAGACGGAAACGAGCGCAGGTGGTGTGCGTGTATCCCCAGCGGCGCGCAAGATTGCCAAAGAAAAAGGGTTGGACTTAGCGGCCATCGAAGGGTCTGGTAAAGGGGGATTGATTACCAAGGAAGATGTGGTGGCTGCAACATCTGAATCAACCGAACGGCAATTGGTAACACAATCGGAATCGGGTGCGGCACAAGATGGAGTTAAGCGGGTGAAAATGTCACGACTGCGACAACGGATTGCTGAGCGATTGAAAGAGGCGCAATCAACAGCAGCTATTTTGACAACATTTAATGAAATCGATATGTCGGTGGTGATGGAAACCCGACAAAAGTATAAAGAAGCTTTCATTGAAAAGTATGGCGTGAAATTGGGATTTATGTCCTTTTTTACCCAGGCTGTGCTTGCGGCTTTGCATAAATACCCAGTGATGAATGCCGAGATTGAGGGTGATGAGATTCTGTATAAATCCTTTTTCAATATTGGCATTGCCGTCGGGACCGACCAAGGGTTGGTGGTGCCAGTAATTAAAAATGCTGAGCATATGGAATATCATGAAATTGAACAGGCGATTGGCAAATTTGCTGAAAAAGCCCAAGCTGGAAAATTGGCCTTGGAGGATTTGCAAGGAGGCACCTTTACGATATCGAATGGTGGGACGTATGGATCGCTGCTTTCAACGCCGATTCTTAATCCGCCACAATCGGGAATTTTAGGTCTGCATAAAATTGAAAAACGCGCAGTTGTTGTGGATGATCAAGTGGTGATTCGACCCATGATGTATGTAGCCTTGAGTTATGATCATCGGTTGGTAGATGGTAAAGAAGCGGTCGGATTTTTGGTGGCGATTAAGCAGTTTATGGAAGACCCTACCCGGTTATTGTTGAATGTATAGGAGCGATGATGGCGGATATGTATGATGTAGCGGTTATTGGCGCTGGACCCGGCGGGTATGTTGCAGCCATTAAATGCGCACAACTGGGACTTAAAACCGTGTGCATTGATAAAAAGTCAACCTTTGGCGGGACGTGTTTGAATGAAGGGTGTATCCCTTCAAAAGCGCTTTTGGATGCCACAGCAAAATATGCCGAGTTGGATAACTTGGCTGAACTGGGGATTCAAGTTGACTCTAAAAAGGTGAACTTGAAAAAGTTGATGGCTAAGAAAGACCAAGTTGTTAATGAACTGACCCAGGGAATATCAGCGTTGTTCCAGAAAAATAAAATCACAGCGATTACAGGTGCGGCGGCATTTAAAGATGCTGAAACGCTGATTGTGACGGGTTCGAAAAAACAGGAAATTAAAGCCAAAAACTTTATCATTGCCACCGGTTCTAAAACGGCCGCTTTACCGGGAGTTGAAATTGATGAAAAAAGCATTGTTAGCTCTACTGGTGCTTTGGCTTTGCAGGCTGTACCAAAAAATCTGGCGGTGATTGGTGGCGGGTATATTGGCTTGGAGATGGCCTCGATCTGGGCACGCTTGGGGAGTAAGGTGACGGTTGTTGAATATGGATCCCACCTTGTGCCGATGATGGACGCCGATGTTGCACAAGCCTTGCAAAAATCCTTAGAGGCACAGGGAATTAACTTTAAGATGCAAACGGAAGTAATTCAGGCAGAGACGTTAAAAAAACAGGTTCAGTTAACGTTGAAAGAGCAGGAAAAGAAGGCAGAGACAAAGCTTAAAACAGATGTGGTTTTGGTGGCGGTTGGGCGCAAACCCATGGTGGATGGATTGGCTTTGGATAAGGCTGGGGTGAAGGTTGATGAACGCGGATTTATTGAGGTGAATGCGCGCTATCAAACAGCCCAAAATAATATCTATGCGATTGGCGATGTGATTCCAGGACCGATGCTGGCCCACAAAGCGGAGGATGAGGGGATTGCCGTGGCTGAGCTGATTGCGGGCCAGGCTGGGCATGTGAATTATCAGGCGATTCCATCAGTAATTTATACAAATCCAGAGGTGGCATCAGTGGGCGAAACCGAGGCTGCATTAAAAGAGCAGGGCGTGGATTATAAAGTTGGTAAGTTTCCGTTTGCGGCCAACAGCCGTGCAAAGGCCAGTTTTGCAACCGACGGGTTTGTTAAGGTGTTGACCAATGCCAAAACCGATCGGGTCTTAGGGGTGCATATTATTGGCGCCCATGCAGGGGATTTGATTGCTGAGGTGGTTCTGGGTATGGAATATAATTGCGCGGCGGAAGATATTGCCCAGACGTGCCATGCGCATCCAACTCGGTCAGAAGCTTTACGCGAGGCAGCGATGGCTGCTTATGACAAGCCTATACACCGATAGGTTATTTATTTTTGCTGGCTGGTGGATGAATAAACAATGTTTTGAAGTTGAAATAACGCCAGAAGAAAAACATTAGAACGGTACCAATCAAGGTATAAATCATGGCCAGTTCAACTTTTTCGATGCGGATTTGATGCGTGTCGATGCGGAGATAGTTTGACAGCAAAAAGCCCCAAAAAATTGTGATTTCAGGATATGGCCTTTCATGAAGACTCACGATCAACGATTGCTTGCGGATCATATCACGTAAAATTCCCCCACCTGTGCTGGTAAGGCAGGCAATAAAAGGACCCCAAATCCAGAGAGGTTCTGCATGCATAACAACAGTGACGACAACCCCTAGAACCGTGAAACTGCCATAACCAAATGCATCGCAGGTAAAATAAATATGATCAAAGAGCTTGGTGATTTTTTTGTTTTGGAAAACTTTATACGCACCAAAAAGTTTGATACATGCATATGATAACAGGGTGGTGCCCAGGGCTAGGAATAAATAAATCGGTGATTGGATGAAGGCAATTTCATGACGGCTGAGGAGCAGATCACGCAGGATTCCCCCGCCTGCTGAGGGGAGTAAGGCATAGATGAAGGCGCCAAACAACGTCGTACGATCGCGATACGCCAAGATAACGCCTGACAAAGCAAAGGCGATGGTGCCGATGATTTCGATAATGAAGAACCAATGGCTGTTCAGGATTTGCATCATCATCAGTGGTTGGACATATTTTGCAAAGAGGCTGTCGAGTTGACCGTTCTTTTTGAGGGTTGCAAGGGACTGATTGATTTGGTTGATTTGCTCTTCTGTATGGCCTGATTTACTGAGGCAAATATGTACAGGCGCCTCTTTACCAATCGGCCGCTCTTGAATGTTTTTGATGAAGCCAGACCGGAGAACCTCCGTTGCGCCGCTGAGACGATCGGCAAGAAATCCATCTATTTCATTGTTCATGAGCTTGCGAATGTTTTCCTGATTGTTGCGCGCAAAATAAATTTTGTTTTGATTTTGCGGGTTATTGATGAAGGTGTTTAATTCTGGATCTGCATAACTGAAGCCACGCACAACACCCAATCGATATTGATTGTTGGTCAAGCGATCAATTAATTTGGCAGGTGAGAGTGTCTTTTTAAAAAACGTAAAAGGTTTTTTCTTGGTAAAAAGTCCCGTGCGTTCTCTGCGATAGGGAGTTGAATAAAAAACGTAGGGCGTTAAGTCTGGGGTTTGAGTCACACCAGCTGCGAGATCAACTTCACCCGTTTGCAGTTTGGCTTTATGAGTATGCCATTCCAAGGGTTCAAAACTTACACCGCTGTAAAGCATGGATAAAGCGGCTCGTAAAAGTTCAGGATCAAGGCCGGTTAAATTGAGAATGCCATCGCGGCCTTCTTGGACGTATTGATAGGGTTCTTGCTGATACCAGCCACTTTTATAGGATGTTGCATTGGTTGTAAAAGCCAGCAAAAACAAAAGAGTGGTGAGGAGCACTTTCATGGCTATTGACCTTGACTGATCTTTTGTAAAGCAGTGATGGCATGGCTGGTTTTTTCGTTAGCGCTTACCAGGGTGGCAAGTGATTCTTGTGCCTCTGTGATAACTTCGGGCGCGGCTTTGCTGACAAAGTTTGGATTTTTCAAACGCGCTTCGAGGCTGCTTTGCTCTTTTTGGCGTTTTTGCAGTGTGCGTTCAAGACGGGCAATTTCAGCGGCAAAATCAACCAAGCCATCAACCCGCATGTGATACGTTTCAGTGCCAACAATAACGGGCATGGTTGCGCTTAGGTTTGTGGCTTCTGAGGACAGGCGGATCCGGCCTATGTGTTCGAGGATGTTAAGATATGACGTGGCATCCGACACGTTTGTCAAAGGTGTATTCAGGGCAATCAGATCAACATGCTGGCTGGGTTTAATGCCAATTTCTGATTTAATGGCCCGAACGGTTTTGATGAGCTCTATAAGCCAGGGCACAATCTCGGGGGTGTGCTGTTGTATGCTTTCAACCTTTGGCCAACTTGAGAGCATCAAAGGCTGAGCATCAGGTAAAAATTGTTGCCAGATTTCTTCCGTAACGAACGGCATGATCGGATGGAGGGTGTGAAGGATTTGCCGCAATCCCCATGCCAAGGTTTCTTGAGTTTCTTTTTTGAAAGCGTCTTGTTTTAGTAAAGGTTTGGTCAGCTCGAGATACCAATCACAATAGGTACCCCAAATGAAGTGATACAAACGATGTGAGGCAACGTTGAGTTCGTAGGTGTTCAGGGCATTGGTGATATCTTGAATGAAGGTTGAAAGCTCGGATAAAAACCACTGGTTAATGGGATGTTGAATGTTTTGAGCGTTGAATGTTTGGCAGAATTGAGCACCGGTCATTTCAACATAACGGGCAGCGTTACGAAGTTTGGTCACAAAGTTACGTGAGGATTCAACTTTTTCCTCAGAGAACTTAATGTCCCGTCCGGGTGTTGCCATACTGGTTAGAGTAAAGCGCAACGCATCGGTGCCGAACTTATCCATAACATCCAAGGGATCAACAACGTTGCCCTTGGATTTGGACATTTTTTGACCTTTTTTGTCACGGATTAAGGCATGGATGTAAACATCTTTGAATGGGACAGCATCCATGAATTGACAGCCCATCATCATCATCCGTGCAACCCAGAAAAATAAAATGTCGCAGCCCGTAACCAGAACAGAGGTTGGGTAAAAAGTTGCCAATTCTGGTGTGTGATTAGGCCAGCCAAGAGTGACAAAGGGCCATAAAGCGGAGGAGAACCAAGTATCCAACACATCTGGATCTTGAGTTAAAGAAAGGTCCTTACCATAGCGTTCAAGAGCTAACTTCTGTGCTACTTCTTGGGAATCGGCAACAATGATTTCTTCATTGGGGCCATACCAAACAGGAATAGAATGCCCCCACCATATTTGCCGAGAAATACACCACGGATGAATGTTGCGCATCCATTGGTAGTAGGTTTCTGTCCAATTCTCAGGGATGAAAGAAGTGGTTTTATTTTCCACAGCTTCGAGGGCTTTTTGGGCCAATTTCTCGGCATCAACAAACCATTGCTGGGTGAGAAGGGGTTCAATAACGCAGCCAGTTCGATCGCTGATCGGCAAGCTTTGTTCTTTTTCTTCAATCCGATCAACAAGGCTTAATCCTTCCAGCGCTTTGATGACCTCTGTCCGGGCTTGTTCAATGGTTAACCCAAGAAAGGATTCTGGCACATTTTCATTGAGCGTGCCGTTTTTATGAAGAATATTGAGCGTTTCCAGGGCATGGCGTTTGCCGACTTCAAAATCGTTGAAATCATGAGCTGGTGTTATTTTGACAGCGCCGGTGCCTTTTTCAGGATCGCTGTATTCATCGGCAATGATGGGGATGGTGCGATCGGTTAAAGGCAGATGAACCTGTTGGCCAATCAAATGTTTTAACGTTTCATTTTCTGGGTGAATGGCAATGGCTTGATCACCAAACAAGGTTTCTGGCCGGGTTGTGGCAATCAAAACATGTTCTTGCGGATTGGCAACAAGAGGATACCTGATGTAATAAAACTGACCCTTGGTTTCTTTATTGGTTACCTCAAGATCTGAAATGGCTGATTGCATGCTGGAATCCCAGTTAACCAAGCGCTCATCACGGTAAATGAAGCCTTGATCGTAGAGATCAATGAATACCTTGGTCACGGCCTTGTTGGCCTCGGGGTCCATGGTGAAACGCTCACGGCTCCAGTCAGCGCTGGCCCCCAGGCGTTTGAGCTGGTTGATGATTTGCCCTCCGGATTGTTCTTTCCATTGCCAAACTTTTTCAATGAACTTTTCACGGCCAAGATCTGTTCTGGAGAGACCTTGTTGTTTGAGTTGTTTTTCAACTATGATCTGGGTTGCGATACCAGCGTGGTCTGTGCCGGGTTGCCATAAAACGCGTTTGCCTTGCAAGCGTTTGTATCGAATAAGAGTATCTTGAATGGTAAAAGTTAAAGCATGGCCAAGATGCAACGATCCTGTGACATTGGCCGGGGGCATGATGATACTGTAGGGTTCCCCATCTGGGTTGTGATCACTGGAAAAGCAGTTGTGCTGTTCCCACTTTGCCCAAATTTTTTGTTCTGTTTCTTGCCAAGTTGAAGTCATAATAAAAACGTTATTTTGTTCTTTTTACATAACGTAATCTGATCTTGTTGTCAGCTTATAACTATGGAGGATTTCTCTAATGGATTATTATGAATTTTTTTGATCACTCTGGTATGATGCAAATATGACAATTATTGAACAAACAAAAAGTAAATTCTTTGAGGCATTGCTGAAGGCAAACATTCATGAATGGTCTTTGGATTCTTTGGAAGAGGTGCGGTTAACAGCGACTGACATTGAGGTGCCAGTTTCAGCTCTTTTTAAAGGAGAGACTGATATTGCTTTGCAAGAATTTAACACGTTTTGTGATGACATGATTCTTGCTGATTTGAAGGCAAAAGGGATTGAACAATTAAGAACCCATGAAAAAGTTGAACACGCGCTGGCATTGAAGTTTCGATACATGCATGAAGCGCAAGCTTTGACGATGGCGGGGCTTAAATATCTGGCAAACCCGCTGCGGTATCGATTGGCCTTAAAATTACAATGGCAAACGTTGGATGCCATTTGGTACTTTGCTGGAGATCAGGCAACAGATTTTAATTACTATTCGAAGCGGGGTTTGTTGGGGTATATCTTTAAAACCACCCTTGTATATTGGATGCGGCATCGACATCAAGATATTCAGCAAACACTGGATTATATGCATAGACGTTTTATGGGTGTGGCTAAAATCCATAAAGCAAAAGCGCAGCTGACACAAAGCTTGGCTATGATTAAATCATTTTTTAATAGGGCTTCTTAATGAAATTAAACTTTCGGTTTTTATTAACTGTGGCGACCCTTTTTTGGTGTGCTACTCCTGTTGCTTCTGAACAGCAGATAGATGAACAAAAAATAGTTGAGGCGTTGAATCAACTTAAAACTTTTAAAGCTGAATTCCGACAGGTTAATGGAGATGGCACTCAGGCAAGCGGTATGTTTTATATGGATCGGCCTAATCAGCGTTTGCGCTTTATTTATAAACAACCAGCTGGCACATCGATTCTTGCCCGGGATGGTTGGTTGAAAATTTATGATGCGGATCAAGATGAAGAGATGAGTTTGAGTTTAGATGAAACGCCCGCTTATTTCTTCCTGAACGGTGATATTGATTTACAAAGCACTCAGTTCAAGCGTCATATTTTACAAAGCAATTCAGAAGTTCAATTGCAAGTTCAAGATGAAAATAGCGGCTATACTTTGTTCTTATACATGGCTTTGCCTCACATGGCTTTGCTTGGCTGGGATGTGAAAGATATAAACGGCCAGTGGACGCGTCTTCGTTTTACAAATAACCAAATAAACACACCTTTAAAAGATACACTGTTTGTTAGAAATAAGTCTTTTACGAGCCATCGTGATAAGTAGCTTAATAAACGCTGCTGAGAACAGTTTCAATTTGTGGCAGGATATTGTGCTTTGATTCCCATTTTTCCAGTGACACATCCCCAGTTCTGAGCTCACGATATAACTGGTTGCCTTGCAGTTTGTCAAAAACGGTACCTAGGTTACTGTACATTTTGAACCAATCTGTATAACGGCCGCGCACCTCGTTCATAGCAGCAAGTTCGAGAGACGTTCGGCTGCGGGCAGCTTCACGCTTAAGAGAAGCGCTGGTTCGATAGGTATAATGAGGAAGGCGGGGGGTTACAAGAATGATAACGGATTTGTACCCCTTTGTTTCTTCTTGTCGAGAGAAAAAGAAATCTAGAATTGGGATGTCGCCTAAGACTTGAGTTCCAGATCGGTCATTGGTATGAACGCGGTCACTGAGCCCTCCCAGAACTAGCGTGTCGCCGGCCTCAAGCACAACATCAGAAATAAGACGCGTCGTTGATGTTTGAAAACCATTTACGGAGCTTTGCCTCACATTTGGGTTTTGTGGAACAAAGAAACTTCTTTTAACATCTAATTTTACATTAACGCGACCATCATCCAAAATATGTGGCGTGACTTGAAGGAAAATACCAACCTCTTTTTCCTTAAAGTCAATATTGTTTTGAGTTCCAAAGCCGAACAAGATGTTATCCCCAGAGAAGAAGTGTGAAGATTTACCATGACGCGCAAGAAGGCTGGGACGGGCTAAGATTTCACTTCTGGTACCTTGAGCAGTTGCAGCATTGACGCTATAACTAACGGCTGGAATGCTTATGCTATGTAAAAAGTATTGGAAATTAGAATTCTTGCTAGGCCCATCTGTACTAAAACCATTGTTGTCTGAAGAAAAATTGGTATAAAAACCGCTTCCGAATTTATGATCTAAACTGTAGTTGAATTTCAATTGATCTAAGAGATTTAGTCCATAAATGTCTGTATTTTCTTCCTGTGTCAAAATTAAAACCACATCAATAATAACCATGCGATCATCAATTTTAGGCGATGTCGAGGCTGATCCCTCAGATCTCTCCTCCCCGGCCTTTGGCCCTTTAATGTTGGCTCTGAGGGCTTCAAAGCCACCAGAGGCAATGGTTTCTTCATCTGAGGCTAGCTTAAGATGTTTGTGAAAACTGGCCCATTCATTGACACGATTCGTTACAAAGCTGGCTTTGCGTTGATGTGTTTTGATGTTGGTGAGCTTTTGTTGATACTTTTTTGCCTGCTCAATATCTCCACCGGCCGCCATGATAATAGCTGCAGTATGGAGGTAGTCTGGGTTTTTCGGATCTTTGGTTAATGCTTTATTAATCGCCCCCGCCGCTGTTGGAAGGTCTTTGATATAATATGAACTAACCGCGAGGCCATGAAAAAACTTAGGCTCATGAGGCTTGTTCAAAACAGCACTGGCGAAATCGTTTTGAGCCTCGCTAAATTTCTTTTGTTCCAACATTAAAATACCACGATAATAGAATGAATAGGCGTGTGAGGGGTCCCTTTTGATGGCAAGGGTATAGCCGATTTCAGCAAGCTCAGCTTTTTTGGGGTCGCCTTTTTTTGAAATGAGATGATACGTTAGGCCATTAAGGAAGTGGGGAAGGGGATCTTTGGGTTTAGCTGCAAGCGCTCGATTAAACTCAAGGCTGGCTCTGGCAAGATCATCTTCTAACAAATATTTTAACCCCATTTTTTCATTTTCACAGAGTAAGGCTGATTCAGTAATTTCACTGGAATTAAGGAAATTCTGGAGCTTGTCTGACATGTCAGTGTCAGTTGTTGATTGATGAGAACAAGAGCTAAAAAGTAGCATGAGAAGGAGTGCGGTAAAAAGGGATGTTGATCGTGATTGTATCATTGCGTGGTCTCTGTTTCTTTTGGAGCCGGATTAGGATTGTTGTTTGTTTGTGATTTGCCTAACGTATTTTGTGTTTTTGTGGCAGTGACTATATTGTTGTTAAATTCAAGTGATGTTAAAGCCAAGCTTCCCTTTTCAAGTTGTGATTTTGTTGCAACCACATCAAGGGTTTGAGGGATATACTGCGAAATAGGCACAGCAGATGAACCAATTTCCTTTGCTATATTTTGCAAGAACCAGCTGACACCAATATGCCTTGGGATGGGCATATCTTTGAAACAACCGATGAAAACTAGATTTCTAAGCGATAGGTGATAAGCCTTGATAAAAAAGAAATTTTCTTGGATTTCACTTAGAATGTTTTTAATTACATCTCCGGGAATTGCATCGTGTGTTATAAAAATAAGCCTTGTTGCAAGTCGTTCTATAGTCTTTCTTTGAGTGTCTTTGAAGCTTAAGATATCTGAGACTTTTCTAAAGGAGGACTCTTGATGAATAACTCGATTCATTTCAGATTCGCTTAATCTTATTTCACGAATAGGGCAGGCTTTTTTTATAAAAGAAATTAGAAAACTTGGAGCAGTATCCATAAAAGCAAGGGCATGATCATGCTTTTGACAAAAATCCTCTACGCTTTTGAGGATTCCTTCGGTTTTCAACATTCTTATTTTGTTGCTTTTATCTAAGATTTTGACAATTTTCTGACCAGAAGTATCTGATTGTTCTATGCCAATTTGATCTAAATCATCAAATTTTTTGTAGCGTGTACCTTTTGGCACAATAATGTAAAAGCTTGAATGCCCTAGAGATAAAAGACTTCTTAAAGTTAGATTTAAATAAGATGTCTTATCCGCATAAAAATATTTTTTTAGGGCATATTCAGGCACGATGGCAAAGTCGTTTTCACGCTCTTGAATGCGACGAATATTTTCGCTAACACCCGAGGTAGCTTCTGTTTGGCACTGATCATTTTCTTCGCTAATGATTTGGCACATGAGGGCGCTGAGGCCAATACTAAAACTGTATATATCGCCGCCGGCAACTTTGATCTTTTGATTCCTTTTGTGGAAAGATATTTTATCTTTGCTTGTACAATTTAAGGACAGGAACAAAGCAACCAAAAAAAGAGGAAGATAGAAATTATTTTTTTTCATCATTTTTTTTCTGCCCGTGCTTTAGTTGCTATTTTGGTGTTTTCTTTTATCTGTTCTTCAAGCTTTGATATTTCTAGCGGGCGACAATGTTCGAGAACAACCCCAGTTGGTAAAATCGCGCCACACATTTTTGATCCTTCGAGATTGGTATTAAGCATAATAGCGCCGCTTAAATTGACCCCGCGCAAATTAGAATACGACAAGTTAGCATTTGTTAAGTTTGCCCCACCTAAGTCAGCGCCGCTAAAATCACTGAAATCGGCAATGGCATTTGTAAAGTCGGCATCTTTAAGAATAGCATTTTTAAAGGAGGATTGGCGTAAGTGTGCGTTTTTAAAGTTAACATTACGCATTTGCGCATCATTGAAAATACCGTTAATGATCTTACTGTCACTAAAATTAATATCGAGTCCTTCAATGAATCTAAATGAGGGGAGAACAAAGTTGGCACCCCTGAAGGTGGCGTAGTTAAGATCTGCGTTATTAAATGAAGGAAATTTACCACGTGTGTGTGAAAAGTCTGCGTGCATAAGGCCGGCAAAGTTAGCTTGCATGCTTGAGAGTTCGGCATGGTTTGCATTGATATGGCTCATAAGTGCGTGGGTGAAGTTTGTTGCTTGCAGTTTTGCATGCGCAAATTTAACATTTGTAAGTATTGCGCCAAAGAAATAAGAACCGCTTAGGTCAGTGTAAGAAAGATCCCTGTCTTTGAAGTCAGTGAATTTATAATTACATGTTACACAGGCTTTGTGTGGGCCTAGTGTTTCTGGATCACTGGTGTTGTATGAACAGCCAATTAAAAACAACAGTAACAAAAGCGATAAGGTTTTTTTTATCATACCTACTCCCTAACAGGAAAAGAGTAGATAACAATAGGTCCATTGTAAAGAAAAAACCCTGCATAAAGCAGGGAAAACAACGCTGTATTTTTTTGAACTATGTATTAACGGCGATCGCCAAGAAGGCGAAGCAAGTGAATGAATAGGTTCATGAAATCAAGGTATAGCATGAGTGCACCATTCACGGCTTTTCTTTCGGCATCTTCTTGTGAGTCGGATTCGTGATAAATTTCTTTGATTCTTTGGGTGTCATACGCTGTTAAGCCTGTGAAAATGATCACAGCCAAGATCGAAATAAGAAAGCTAAGACCACTGCTGTTCATGAAGATATTGACGACGCCAGCAATAATAATTCCTATTAGCCCCATGAAGAGTAAAGAGCCCATTTGACTGAGATCGCGTTTGGTGGTGTAGCCATAAAGGCTCATAGATCCAAATGTTGCAGCGGTGATCAAAAACACGCGAAAGACACTTACCCCTGTGTACATATATAGAAGGGGGGAGAGCGAGAGGCCCATGAGTGTTGCATAGACAAAGAAAATGAGTTGCGCTGTTTGCGCTGCCATTTTATGCAAACGTGCTGCGAAATAGAACACCAATCCAAGCTGAGCGAAAAGGATGAGCCACATAGGACCCCCCATTAATGCCATGAGCGTTGAAGTGCTTTGCATAAGAAAGTAAGAAACCACGGCTGTGACCCCAAGGCCAATAAACATAAGGTTGTAAACGCGCAGCATAAAAGCGCGCAACCCTTGATCAACGCCAACTGGGGAAGAAGAGGAGCGTAAAACTGATTTATTATTCATAATTAACCATCCATCATTTATATGATTGTTTTTCTAATTCATACCTTGAAACAGGCATTAATTCAACAGATTGTTATTAATGTAAGGTTAGATAGTCAGCCGGTTTTTGCTTGACAATGTACCCCGACACTTTATAAAGAATTCAAGAATTAATATAAATGGATCAATTCAATGTTCGCAATTATTAAAACCGGCGGTAAGCAGTACAGAGTTACAAAAGGAACAAAGCTTCTTGTTGAAAAGCTTGAAGGAGATGCCGGATCAGAGGTTAAGTTTTCAGAAGTTCTCATGACTGGTGATGAGACAAGCTCTGAAGTTGGTGCTCCTTTTGTTAAGGGTGTTGAAGTTGTTGCAAAACTTACGGATCAAATAAAAGATAAAAAAGTTATCATTTTTAAAAAGAAGCGTCGTCAAAATTATCGGCGTAAAAGAGGGCATCGCCAATTGAAGTCTGTGATTGAGATTGTTGATATTCTTAAAGGTGGAAAATCTATTGCGCCAGCAACTGTGAAGAAAGCAGCTGCAAAAGACGAGACAAAAGAAAAAGCGCCTGCTAAAGCCGAAGCAAAGACAGCTACTGCAAAACCTGCAGCTAAGAAAGTAGCGAAGGCTAAGCCAGAGGCTAAAGAAAAAGCTGAGAGCAACGCAGAGCCAAAGAAAGTTGCCAAAAAGGCAGCGCCTAAAACAACGACAAAAAAATAAAATTTACGGAGAGATAAATGGCACAGAAAAAAGCTGGTGGTAGTTCGAGAAACGGTCGTGATTCAATCGGACGCCGCCTAGGTGTGAAAAAGTTTGGTAACGAATCAGTGATTCCTGGGCAGATTATTATTCGCCAACGTGGAACAAAATATCACCCAGGTGACAATGTTGGTATGGGTAAAGATCACACGATTTTTGCAAAAGAAGCAGGATCTGTTGAATTTTCAATTCGCCGCAACCGTCAAACTGTTTCTGTAAAAGTTTAGGCTTTGACAAATTAACGGATGTTTTTTTTGAAAAAAACAGTGAAATTGCTCTGCATTGCAGGGCTTTTCTTTTTTGTGGCTGTCGCATTCAATTATGCATGGATAGCTTTGAAGAACGACTTGTCGCTGCGTAAAGTTGTTAATTTAACATCTTATAATAAGCCTGCAAACCAAGAGCTGCCCCCTGTTTATTTAGTGAGTTTTGCGCATGGGCCAGAATACTATGTGCAAAACCAAAATGCCATGGCAGCCTCAGCCTTGAATAAGGGTGTGGATTTTATTTTTAATTACCGCGCTGCCCATTTGGATCCGGTGTTCTATGAGCAGCATAAAGATTTTTTTGCAAAGCACGGTGCAAACGGTCTTTGGATCTGGAAGCCTTATTTGATTGATAAGGTGTTAAAGGAAATCCCGGAGGGCGCGTATCTTGTTTATTTGGATGCAAACTTTATTTTTAAAAAGCCAATTATTGATTTGCTTGCGGCTTTGAAAACGCAAGATATGATTTTCATTCAAGCTTTGGGTAAGCTGCAGAGGCTTGTTGAATATGTGAAGATGGATGTTTTACAAGCGCTTGAAATTGATTTGTATCAACATCAGGATAGCCCGGTTCTAGCAAGTGGATGTTTGATTTTGAAAAACAATCACCGAACGCGCTCATTTATCAATGAATGGTATAAGCTTTGCCAAAACTTGTCTTTTCTTGATAATTCATCCTCAAAGGCCAAGAGCCATCCTGATTTCAAACATCACTTTCATGAAGGAGCGCTTCTATCTGCCTTGAATTATGCGCGGAAACCTAATGCTAAAGTTCTAACAATGAAAGAGTTTTATAATTATTTTTATTGGGCTCACCGTAAGAAAAGTTATCGGAGCGCTTTGAAAAGTTTCTATACGCTCTATGGCGTGCAGGAAACATTGTTCTATTCCTTGCGGCCATCAGGGTCTGCTTTAACGTCTGTAAGCTTACTAAACTTTCCACCCCTTGTGCGTGTGCGCAGATGGTTCTATGAAGTTATGGGGTGGTAATAGAGGTTTCTATTTTACTCGACAGCGTTTTCTTTGGTAACTGTCAAGTCGTCTTGAACGATTTCTTGCTCCATGGCAGCGCTTTCAGGTTGATTAACCCAGTTTTGCTCTTCATCAAGAAATTCAATCACATCTTCGTCATCGGTAATAGGTGTGATTTTTTGATTTGAGCGAATGAGGTTTTCCCGCAAAGTTTCGGGATTAACATAGCGACCAGCAATCTCTCTCAGGGCAAGGACAGATGTTTTATCATTATCGCGTTCGATTTCTGCTGGGGATCCAGAGATGATTTCACGCACACGTTCAGCAGCAAGAATGACCAGATCAAAACGATTGGGGATTTTATCGATACAGTCTTCTACGGTTACTCTTGCCATTTTTCTTTCCTTTATTTGCTGTTGACTATATCGACGTCATTATAATTTGACAACACTGATTTTTAATTGCAGCTCTCATTTTTATGTTGAACAGCCTGATAAGCTGCAAAGGTTGCGCTTTTAAGTAAATCAGATGTTGATGAGGTCATGGAGACAATTTGAGCAGGATGGTTGAAGCCCGTTAAAATTGGCCCAATCATTGAGCCTTGACCCTTCTCACAGATCATTTGTGTTGTGATACACGCCGAATTTAGGTCTGGCATGATTAGAACGTTTGCTGGGCCTGACAAGCGGTTAAATGGATAGTACGTGCGCATTTCAGGGTCCAGAGCAACGCTTGGGGTCATTTCGCCTTCATATTCAAAAGAACGCGGCTCTTGATCAAGGATCTGTAAAGCTTGTTGAATGGTTGATGGTTCATTGGTAATAGGATTGCCAAAATTGCCATGAGAAAGGAAAGCAACGCGTGGCTCTTGTCCCAATGTTTGTGTGATGCATGCGGCGTGAATGGCAATATCAGCGAGTTGTTGTGGATTTGGATTTTGATGAATTGCTGTGTCTGCAATCACAAGCGGGCGATTGTTGACGATCACAATTGAATATCCATAAGTTGGTGTGTTATTTGAGGGGTCATAAACCAATTTTATGTCACGCAGGGCAGCTGCATAGTTTCTTGTGAGGCCGGTAACAACGGCATCCGCATGGCCAAAAGCGACCATGCAGGCGCCAAAAACATTTCTGTTTTGGTTGATATAGCGTTGACAGTCTCGCTTTAAGCGGCCTTTTCTTTTAAGGCGTTCAAAGATATAATCGCTATAAACTTCGTTTTGATCGCAAAGTTTTGCATTATGCAGAATGATTTCCGCAGGAAGCTTAATGCCAATTTTTTTAGCGTTTGCTTGAATTCTTTTTTCTTTGCCAATCAGAATAGGTGTGCCTAGTCCTTGATTATAAAAGCTGAGCGCTGCACGAATAGCCCTTGGTTCTTCTCCTTCGGCAAAGACGACTCTTTTTGGGTTTTGACGTACTTTTTCTGCAACGATCTCGAGGTTGGAATAGGTAGCATCAAAGCGACTAACCAGCTCGCGGCGATATGCAGCCATGTCTGAAATGGGCATGCGGGCAACACCGGTTCTCATGGCGGCTTCGGCAACAAGAGGAGGGATGACTTGAATGAGGCGGGGATCAAATGGTACAGGAATAATGTAATTGCGGCCATAGTCTAGCGGGCGGCCGTTATAAGCTTTGTTGGCTTCTTCGCTGACTTCTGCCCGAGCAAGTTGAGCCAGACCTTCAGCAGCGGCTATTTTCATTTCATCGTTAATTTCGCTGGCACGGACATCAAGAGCGCCGCGGAATATGTATGGAAAACACAAAGCATTATTAACTTGATTAGGATAATCTGAGCGTCCTGTGGCAATCAAAACATCTGGTCTTACTTTAAGAGCAACTTCGGGTTTTATCTCTGGATCTGGGTTTGCCATGGCAAAAATGACGGGATTTGGCGCCATGCTTTTGACCATTTTCTCAGTTAAAACATTGGCCGTGGAAAGGCCGATAAATACGTCAGCGCCATCTATTGCTTCTTCGAGCGTTCTGCAAGCCGTATCATTTGCGTACGCCGCTTTGTAAGAGTTCATTGAGTTTTTACGACCCTTGTAGATAACGCCAGCGCGATCCAGCATAATCAGATTGCTTTTGTTGATACCGTATTTAACCAAGAGATTGGCGCAGGCAATAGCTGCTGCACCGGCGCCAAGGCAGACAATGCGAATATCTGAAAGGTTCTTTTTTGCGATATGGATAGAGTTCATTAGTCCTGCCAGAACAGCAATAGCTGTGCCGTGCTGGTCATCATGAAAGACAGGAATATCCATTTCTTTCTTGAGACGTTCTTCAATCTCAAAGCAGTCAGGAGCTTTTATATCCTCAAGATTAATACCGCCAAAGCTTGGGCCCAGATATTTAACGGCATTAATGAATTCTTCTATATTCTGAGTGTCAACCTCAAGATCAATGCTATCGATGCCAGAAAACCGTTTGAATAAAACTGACTTTCCCTCCATAACCGGCTTTGAGGCTAAGGCCCCAATGTTGCCTAAGCCTAAAACAGCGGTTCCATTAGATATGACCGCCACCATATTACCTTTATTGGTGTATTTGTAGGCATCGCTTGGATCCTTTTCAATGGCGCGACACGGCGCTGCAACCCCAGGTGAATAAGCAAGGGATAAGTCCTTTTGGCTCGACAACGGCTTTGTGGGCGTAATTTCATATTTGCCTGGTTTGCCTTCTGAATGAAAAAGGAGTGCTTCTTTATCTTGTAACTTTTTTGGGGTCATAAGTAACTTTTAAGGTTGTTAACGTTGTATAATTTGTTGCAAAGATATCTTAAATGATCTAAGGATGCTAGTATGAATATGCCTGAATCAATTACTATTTTTGACTTTATCGTTCTTATAATTACTCTTTTTTTAGGGTATCAAATCTACCGTGCTTTGGGAATGAGAACCGGCACAGAAAAAAAACGTCATGGCTTTTCACCAAGGGATGTTTCTCCGCAAGTAGACGATACTGAAACCAATGAAAGTACAGCTAACGTTCAAGCTGACTTAGCAAAAATAGATGATCCCAAATTAGCACTGAAATTAGAAAAAATTATTAGGGCTGATAAGTCTTTTAACCTCGATAGATTTTTGGAAGGTGCCAAAAATGCCTTTGAAATTATCCTAAAAGGATTTGTGACTGGTGATAAAGCAGCCCTTAAGCCATTATTATCTTTGAAAATGTATAATCAATTTTGTGACTTGATTGATCAACGTGAGAAAAGCAAACAATCTGCGGACTTATCTTTTTTTCGGTTGGTTGGCGCAGAAGTGGTTGATGCTGATTACCAAAGAAAAACGGCGCGGATAAGCGTGCAAATAACTTCAGAGCAAACTTTGCTGGTTAAAGAGGGTGATAAGTTGGTTGACGGAGATCCAGACTACATCGATACTGTTGTGGATGTGTGGGTTTTTGAAAGAAAAACAGAGAGTCGTTCACCTCTGTGGATCTTAAAAGAAATCACTGATAAGGTTGAGGACTAAGACTTATAAGAAGCCTCTAAGGGTTTTCATAGACAGCAGGTAAGGGAGGGAAGATGGCGAAAATAAAAACGTTTCTTCTTATCCTGTTTTTTGTGTCTTTATCCTGTTTTTTGACTTACAGATTCCATGATCAAATCACGACTATTCTTGAAAAGATTTTCACTTTTAGGCTCTCGGAAGAATCGTATCCTGTTAAGTTGAAAAAAGTTTCTTTTGCTGATCTAAAAGGTTGGGATACAGAACGTTTTGAAAAAGCAGGACAGGTTCTAGAGAATGTTTGTGCACTTATTGAAAAAAAAGATGGTCGGAAGTATTTAGATGAACAGCACATCTATGGACAGTGGGCTGATTATAAAGCCGTTTGTAAAAAGCTAACGCACAAAAATAAAGCACTCCCAACGGCAAAGCTAAAAGAAGTTCTAAAAAAAGAATTTGTTCCCTATCAAGTTTTTTCAATTGATAGAGTGGACTCTGCACATAAAACAGAAGCTTTGTTTACAGGGTATTATGAGCCTATATTAAAAGGTTCAAGAATACGAAAAGGTCCTTACCAGTATCCTTTGTATAAAAAGCCGAAAAATCTTATCATTAGCCAGGATCTGGGTAAGTTTAAGTCTGAGCTTGCAGGATATAAGATTAAGGGCCGCGTAGTTGATGGTGTTTTTAAGCCCTATTTTCAGCGGCGCACACTGAATGAAATGATTGGCAGCAAAGATCTTGAACCGCTTGTATGGGTTGACAGTGAAATTGATGCCTTTTTTTTGCATATCCAAGGTTCTGGATTTGTACAGATGGCGGATGGGACGTCTATGCGGGTTGGCTATGCTGAACAAAATGGGCGGCCTTATGTTTCAATTGGTCGTACTTTGCTTGATATGGGGATTGGTACGAAAGAAGAAATGAGCATGCAATTCATCAAAAAGTGGTTGCGCGATAATCCTGAAAAGATCAAAGGAGTTCTTAATGAAAACCCATCTTATATATTTTTCAGAGAGCTTAAAGGCTCTGGCCCAATTGGTACAATGGGCATTCCACTTGTTCCTGAACATAACATTGCTGTGGATCGATCCATCTACCCGATGGGTTTGCCAATGTGGATTATTTTTCAAGATCCGCTTGAGAATGAGAAGATTTTAAATAAATTTGTTATTGCAGCCGACACAGGTGGCGCAATTAAGGGACCTCTTCGAGGTGATTTGTTCTGGGGAAGAGGAAAAAAGGCAGAGCGTTATGCGGGGCATATGAAGTCTAGGGGGCAACTATTTGTCCTATTGCCTAAAACTGTTATGCCCCCTAAATCTGTTGCTCTATGACTGATAAAGATGATTTAGTTTGGCATGCTTATACCAAAACTGTTCAGGCTTATGAGGATAAAAAGACTGATCAGCGGTTTTTAGCAACCCGCTTTGACGAAGTGCCAATAAAGGATAAAAAAGAGACAGAGAAAAAACGAACTGCTTTGTCCCACCTGAGTGATCGAAGTGCTGTTAAAAAGAGACCACAGTTCTTATCAAGCATTCATGACATTCGGCGTGAGTTAAAACAAGTGAACTTGAAAGTACAAGGAAAGCTTGATCTGCATGGGTTGACGCAGGCGGATGCCTATGAACGAACCATTGATTTTATTTTAAAGAGTATTGATCAGCGAAAAAAACTACTTTTGATTATTACCGGTAAGGGATCTGCACCAAACGAAAATGATGAAAGAGGCGTATTGAAAAGAAGCTTTTCCATATGGATCGAGTCAGATAGTTTATGTGAGTATGTTCAGTGGTATTCTTTGGCAAGGCCTGAGCATGGTGGCGAAGGTGCGTATTACGTGCGCCTTAGAAAGAAAAAATATTAAGCCTGAAACTGTTCAGCTAGAATTTTTTGTTCAAGGTTAAAACCTTTGGCATAAATAATTTCAACAGAACATGAGCCGTCTTTCTCAACCGTTACCTGTGCTGCGTCACGAATTTCAATATTGTCAGCCACAGCGCTTAGAGGGCGTTCAGAAGGATTGTGGATACGCAGATGAATATGCTTATCATTTTTGATAAGGGCACCATGCCAACGCCTTGGCCTAAATGGGTTTAGTGGGGTAAGAGCAAGCAAGTTACTGGATAGTGGGAGAATAGGACCCCGTGCAGAATAGTTATAAGCTGTGCTTCCCATGGGTGTTGCAACAATCAGACCATCGGCGACAAGGCATTCCATCTCGACAGTTTGATCAATGCTAATTTCTATTTTTGCGCTTTGATGTGTTTGCCGAAATACATAAACTTCATTAAATCCATGCGCTGTATGCATCTGATTTTTTTGATCAATAACCGTCATTTTTAATGGGTTTAATTTTAGGCTATTGCCAGCGTTGATATCTTTGACCAAATCAATTTCTTCGGCAGGGTTCATCATGAATCCAACGGTGCCGCAATTTATGCCAAAAAGTTTTTTATCAGTCCCCATGTATTTATGCATAGCGGCAAGCATTGTTCCATCCCCGCCAAGAACAATGATATGTGTTGCTTCTTCTGGGCTGTGTTGTTTGAATTGTCTTTGAAGCGTTTTAAGAAGACCCTGGGCTTTAGGCTTGGGGCTTGCGTGAAAATGAAACCTTAATGAGGACATGGCAGGCCTATGGTAGACTCTTAGACATATCCAGCGCGGTGTTTGCCCTCGTCGTATTTTCCAATAGAGCCAAATATTTCCTTGAACAATGCTGGGTCACGGCCAAGGGTTGGCGTTTTGTCGTCTAGTGGTTTAATTTCCAACCCTTCTGTTTCATCGTGGATTTGAATTCTTTGCACCACGTCTTGATCATTGAAAGCGAAGTAAATAACTTTTCTTTCCTTGATGTCTGGATTTAAGAAAGACGTTGTGCTGGTTTCTTCACCAATATAATACCACCCTTTACCACCATATTGTTCAATATAAGTTGGTGGACCTGCAATGACCATAAGATCATCTTTTTTTGTTTCGCCAACTTTTATTTTTTTCATATCGTCAGCTGTAAGAAGGTTGCCGCGAATGTTTATGGTGTTTTCACAGCCTGAGAGCAAAACCAATGTTAAGAAAAGTGTAAGTAATTTCATGAAAATATTAGATATTATTTTTTTAAACAATCGCATAAGTAACTCTGAGCTGTCAATGAAGAATAAGATTGTGTAATGTGCTGAAAAGGTTTTTTACAAGATGAGAATTTTTGCATTATTTTTAACATGTTTTTTAGCTCCAGTGCCAGCTATGGCGCAGACCCCAAATGGAGAGGCTCTTTCTTTACTTTGGGGTATTCCGTTTGCGCTTATTCTTTTATCACTTGCGCTTTTTCCTTTGATCAACGCAAAGCTATGGCACAAGCATTATGGGGTTATTGTTGGGTCTATAGGCCTTGGTTTTTTTATTGCCTTTGCAAGTTGTTACGGCATAGGTTCAGGGGTGGATATTCTTATGGAAGCTGTCCTGCATGAGTATATTCCTTTTGTATCCCTGCTTTTTGCCCTCTTTACAATTAGTGGCGGGGTTCGTATTACAGGGCCTTTTACCGGTACGCCAAAGTCAAATGTTTTGATACTTGTGGCTGGATCTTTATTGGCCAGTGTAATTGGAACTACGGGTTCCTCTATGCTTTTGATAACCGTTTTATTGCGTGCTAATAAATGGCGCACATATCAACGTCATACAGTGATCTTTTTTATTTTTCTTGTTGCAAACATTGGGGGGTGTCTTTCGCCTTTAGGAGACCCACCCTTGTTTTTAGGATACCTGCATGGCGTGCCGTTTTTTTGGCCACTGCAAAACCTATCCGATGAGTTTATCGTTGTTGTTGGCTTTCTCGTCACAGTTTATTATGTGCTGGATAGCTATTACTACAGTCGTGAAGCAGAAAAGAAAATGGCACCGATTCGTGAGCCATTCAGGCTATATGGAAAAAGAAATATTCCATTACTACTGGGGGTTATTAGCCTGGTTCTGGCAAGTGGTCTTTGGAAAGATTACATGCAAATTACTGTTTTAGGTGTTGAAAAAGCGTTGTCTGATCTCGCACGAGACATGGGTTTAATTTTGATGGGTGTTTTTTCTGTGCTTGTTTCAAAACAGTCTGATCGGGAGAAGAACCACTTTTCATGGGAGCCGATCATTGAAATTGCTAAAATATTCTTCTTTATATTTTTGACTGTTACGCCTGTTGTGATGATTTTACATGCAGGCGCTGATGGTGCCTTAGCGTCGTTGATTAATTTAAGCCATACAGCCCAGGGTCCAAACAACTTTGCTTATTTCTGGTTATCTGGATTGCTATCAAGTTTTCTTGATAATGCACCTACATACCTGGTTTTTTTCCATATGGCAGGGGGAGAGGCTGCTCGATTAACAGGGGAACTAAGCAATACTTTGGAGGCCTTGTCTTTTGGAGCTGTTTTTATGGGTGCTATGACGTACATAGGAAATGCGCCTAATTTTATGGTGCGATCAATTGCTGAAGAAAGAGGCGTTAAAATGCCAAGCTTCTTTGGCTACATGTTGTGGTCTTTTGGAATTTTGGGACCATTGTTTTTGATTTTCTCGTTGTTTCTTTAAAGCAAAGAATTTTACTTGTAATAAAAACAAAATATGGTAATTTCCTTCAGTATTACAGGGGCTAGTAGCTCAGTTGGTTAGAGCGCACGCTTGATAAGCGTGAGGTCGGAGGTTCAAGTCCTCCCTGGCCCACCACTCCTAAAAATTCACTTAAACTTTGAAAAACTATTTTTGGCAGGTCGCGCAGAAGAAGCTGGATCGACCAGTCTGTGCTTGACGGGTTATTTGGCCGACACATCCATGACGACGACATGGTTTGTTTTCTTGGTTGTAAACCCATAGGTGATGCTGGAAATACCCAAGAGATTGGTCAGGGGATTTGAAATCGCGGATTGAGGTGCCACCATAGCGTATTGCTTTTTTCAAAACCAGCTTAATGGCAAAAGATAAGGAACGTAGTTGTAGGGGTTTGAGAGTATTGGCTAATTGGTAGGGCGATATTTTTGAGAGAAATAGAGCCTCACAAGCATAGATATTGCCCAGACCGCTGATCTTTTTTTGATCGAGGAGAAGGGTTTTAATGGGTTGTTTTGATTGGTTGCAAATAGAAGATAAAAGTTGTGATGTGAGTTTATTAAGGGCGCATGGAGCTGGATTATGGTTTAGCTGATTGACATAGAGGACCGAGCCAAATCGGCGCGGGTCGTTCAGAATAAGGCTGCGGTTGGATTGGAAATTAATTTGATAATGATCATGCTTCTTCAAGGTGATTGTATCAGAGGGGACAAGGCGTAAAACACCCGACATACCTAAATGAATAGAAAAATCAAGATCAGGGATGTTTGTTTTGAAAACAATATATTTGTGCTGTCTGATAATTGATTGAATGGTAAGACTTTGATTTGAATTTTGAAGGCTTGGATGAATTGGAAAGCGTAAATCTGATCTGAAAGAAGTTTGCTGAAGGATGGTATCTCCAGTTAAAGCTGAGCTTAAATAACGAACACAGGTTTCAACTTCAGGCAACTCTGGCATTTAGACGATTTATGTTGGTTAGCTTTTGATAACCTTTTCTTGAAAAAAACACCAGCTAATCTATTATGGTATTAATTAAGGTATAGGAAACTGATGAGCGCTGAAAAAAGACAAAATATCCAAGATGTATTTCTGAACACGCTTCGTAAGGCAAAAACACCCTTAACAATTTTTCTAGTTAATGGAGTTAAATTGCAAGGTGTTGTTACAGCGTACGATAACTTTAGCGTTCTGGTGCGCAGAGAGGGTCAGGTGCAATTGGTTTACAAGCATGCTATTTCCACCATCATGCCAAATGGAGCTGTTAAGCTTTATGATGAGAATGAATCTACTAAGTCAGATTCATAATCTACTTAGAAACTTGGTGATTTATGAGCCAATCTAAAGCAATTGTTCTGCACCCTGATATACATCGACTACCGGCAATTGAGCGGCAGTATCGCCTTGATGAAGCCAAAAGTCTGACGCATGCACTTGGGCTCTCGATTATTCATAGTGAGGCTTTTCAAGTGAACAAACCTCGCGCTGGCACGCTTTTGGGACATGGAAAGATTGAAGAGATCTCTGCAATTGTAGAAGCACAACCCTGTGATGTGGTGATTGTGGATACGCAATTGTCACCGATTCAGCAGCGTAATTTAGAAAAAGAGTTGAATGTTAAGGTGTTGGATCGAACCGCCTTGATTCTTGAAATCTTTGGTGCGCGTGCTCAAACCCGTGAAGGTGTTTTACAAGTTGAGCTAGCGGCTTTGACACATCAAAAAAGTCGACTTGTGCGGTCATGGACGCACCTTGAAAGACAGCGTGGGGGGCTTGGGTTTATTGGGGGGCCGGGTGAATCACAAATGGAGCTTGACCGGCGGATGATTAATCAGCGTATTCGGGTGATTAAGCGTGATTTGGAAAAGGTTAAGCAAACGCGCTCGCTGCACCGACGGAAGCGTGAGAAAATCCCTTATGATGTGGTGAGTTTGGTTGGCTATACGAACGCGGGTAAATCGACGCTGTTTAATGCTTTGACCGGCGCAAGTGTTCTTGAAAAAGACCAGTTGTTTGCAACATTGGACCCAACCCTTAGATCATTAACTTTACCACATGGGCGTAAGGTGATTTTGTCCGATACGGTTGGATTTGTTTCTGATTTGCCCCACGAGTTGGTTGCCGCCTTTCAGGCAACGTTGGAAGAGGTTGTTTCTGCTGATATCATTTTACATGTGCATGACGTGGTCAATCCTGAAGAGGAAAAGCACACAAAAGAGGTTAACAAAGTGCTTGAGATTCTTGGGGTCAATCCTGAATCAGAAAAAATCATTCATGTGTACAACAAAATGGATTTACTTTCTGAGAATGAACTAGCTGAGAAAAGAGAGGTTTTGGTTTCTCGGGGCAATGGTCTGTTGGTTTCAGCGATGGACCTCAATAGTTTGCATCCTTTGCGGCAGATGATAGAAGCGCAACTTCAACAAGAGGATGTTGTTTTACAAGCAACAGTGCCGGCCCATGATGGTGAAGCATTGGCATGGCTTTACCGAAGAGGCAGTGTTAAGCAAAGCAAGAATTTGAATGAGACACTAAAGATTGATGTTGAGATGAGCCCGGCTGATGTAGCCGCCTTTCAAAAAGCTTATCCAGACTATGTTTAATAGGCCTTTGCTTTGCCCACTTGAATCCAATTGAAAACACGATTATATCATCATCATGACAACAATATTTGCCCTTGCTAGCGGCCATGGTCGATGTGGTGTAAGTGTGGTTCGTGTGAGCGGGCTACAGGCCCTTGATGCTGCGCGTCATTTATGCCCGAAGTTGCCGAAAAATGTGGTGCCGCGGCAAGCGTATTTTACAAAATTACTGGATATAAAAGGCGCAGAACTTGATCAGATTTTGCTGCTTTATTTTCAAGCGCCTCACAGCTTTACGGGCGAAGATGTGGTTGAGTTTCATTGCCATGGCAGCGCTTATGTGATTGAAACGTTACTGTCTATTTTGGCAGAACAACCAGGCTTAAAAATGGCTGAGCCCGGCGAATTCACCCGGCGAGCATTTGAAAATGGTAAGCTTGATCTAACCCAAGCTGAGGGGCTCTATGACCTTATTCACAGTCAAACAGAAGCGCAGCATCATTTGGCATTGGGTCAGTTGAATGGAGCACTATCTGAGAAATATCAAAGTTGGCATGAGCAGCTTAAACAAGTTTTATCGTATGCGGAAGCGGCCATTGACTTTGCTGATGAAGAGTTGCCCGCAGGATTTCAGAAACAAATTAATGAAAAAATCAGCCAGCTTGAGCTGCAAATCAGCCAGCATATGCAGGGATCCAAAGGTGAGCAAATCCGCGAAGGGTTTTCCGTGGTGATTTTAGGGGCGCCGAATGTTGGTAAATCATCTATGATTAACGCGCTTGCCAATAAAGAGCTGGCGATTGTTTCTGACATGGCCGGAACAACCCGAGATATGATTGAGGCAAGTGTACAGCTGAACGGGCAACTGGTGGTTTTTGTGGATACCGCTGGCTTGAATAAAACACCTAGAGATGCCGTTGAAGCTGAGGGGATTCGCCGGGCCCGCGAAAGGGCTGAAAAGGCGGATCTTAAGCTTGTGATGCTGGCAGCAGATCAACTTGAGTGGCCAGAAGGTGTGCCCCATGATGGTAAAACCGTTGTGATGATCAACAAGGCGGATAAAGAGAAGCCCTCTTTGCCATCAGATATTGAAAAAACCAACCCGTTTTTTGTCTCTGTTAAGCAAGGTGATGGCTTGGATGCGCTCTTGACCTATGTAGGGAACTTCTTAGCAGCCCTCAATAAAGAGGCGGTTCCTTTAACGCGGGTGCGGCATCGTTTGGCCTTGGCGCAGGTGCTTGAGTGGTTGCAGACAGCCCGTTCGGCCCCAGAGGTTGGGCTAATGGCAGAAGGCTTGCGCTGTGCCATGCGTGAGTTGGGAAGTATTACCGGCCGGGTTGATATTGAAGATTTATTAGATGTTATTTTTGCAGACTTTTGTATAGGTAAATAATGAAAAAATTTGATGTGATCATTGTTGGGGGTGGACATGCCGGGTGCGAGGCTGCCGCCGCTGCGGCGCGTATGGGCGCTAATACAGCCTTGGTAACAGGCGATTTGTCCAAAATTGGTGTGATGTCCTGTAATCCAGCCATGGGCGGTATGGGCAAGGGACACATTATCCGCGAGATTGATGCCTTAGATGGCATTATGGCCCGGGTTTCAGATGTCTCGGGGATTCAGTTTCGGGTGCTGAATACATCTAAAGGAGCGGCGGTGCAAGGGCCACGGGCGCAGATAGACCGGGGGTTATACCGAGAGGCGATGCAACAAGAGCTGGCCAACACGCCAAACCTGACCTTGGTTGAAGGGATGATCACAGATCTGATTATGGACCAAGGTGTGTGCAAAGGTGTGGAGGTAGATACCCAGGGTTCTGTGCATGCTAAGGCGGTGGTTGTGACAACCGGTACATTCTTGCGTGGGATGATTCATGTGGGTGATCAAGCAACGCCAGGTGGACGGATTGGTGATAAGCCGGCTGTGGCTTTAGCAGATCGATTGAAAAGTTTTGATTTTAAAATGGGGCGACTTAAGACAGGCACACCTGCGCGGTTGGATGGACGCACGATTAATTGGGACGCTGTGGAGATTCAGCATGGCGATGAAACGCCAGTGCCGTTTTCGTATTTAACAGAAAAAATTGACCGGCCACAGGTAACATGCGGGGTTACGTATACCAATGAAAAAACCCATCAAATCGTCCGTGATCATTTGGATCAATCAGCGATTTTTGCCAGTAAGGTTTTTGATAAAGGGCCGCGCTATTGCCCCTCTATTGAAGATAAGCTGCGGCGCTTTCCCGAAAAAACTGCGCATCGGATTTTCTTGGAGCCGGAAGGGTTGAATGATCCAACCATTTACCCCAATGGGATTTCTAATTCACAGCCATATCCCATTCAAAAAGCGTTTCTGCAAACCATTGCTGGGTTGGAGAATATCGAGGTTTTGCAATATGCCTATGTGATTGCTTATGATTTCTTGGACCCGCGCCAGTTGAAATATACGCTGGAAACCAAGAAAATCCCAGGCTTGCTCTTGGCTGGGCAAATTAATGGCACAACCGGGTACGAAGAGGCAGCAGGTCAAGGCCTGGTTGCGGGGATCAATGCGGCGCTGATTGCCGCGGGCCGAGTCAAGGAATTTGTGTTGACCCGGCAGCAATCGTATATCGGTGTAATGATTGATGATTTGGTGTTGCGCGGCGTAGAAGAGCCATATCGGATGTTTACGTCCAGGTCTGAATATCGCCTGAGCCTCAGGGCTGATAATGCCGATCAACGCTTAACGGATTTAGGGATTGAGATTGGCTGTGTGGGCGAAAAGCGCCGACAGGTGTGGGCTGAAAAGAAGCAGGCCTTAAATCAAGCATTTGAATTGGTAAAAAATAAGCCCTTTACCCCAAAAGATTATCGGGCTTTGGGGATTGAAGGTGGGAGTGATGGGAAGGCGCGAACCTTGTTTGATTTGGCGGCCTTGCCGGGGGCAACGTTTGCAAAGCTGAAACAATTGCTGCCAGAACTTGAGCAGTTTTCAAAAACGATTCAAGAGCAAATAGAGATTTTTGGCAAGTATCAGGGGTATTTGAAACGGCAGGATCAAGAAATTGAACGCGCCCAAAAAGAGGAAAATGCTAAGATCCCAGAAACGATGTGGCAACAAAGCTTAGCGGGATTATCCAATGAAGTGTTGGATTTATTGCAGCAACATAAGCCGCCAACCTTGGGGGCTGCCAGCCGCATTCAGGGCGTGACACCGGCTGCCATTGCTATTTTGTCCGGTCATCTGCGAAAGAGGATGAAGTCGGAGCAAGTGCTTGCAAGCTGAATTTTCTCTTGTAACCCATAAATTTTTGATATTTAATAATATAAAATTTATGGGTCTAACGTGGGAAAATATTATCTTCTATTTGTTGTTTTTTTGTGTCCAACACTTTTTGCTATTCAGGATGGGTTTTACGGTGGCGTAAATCTGTTTGCGGGGAGCGGTAAGACTTCGGTGAAGGATCTGAATGTGGATAATGACCCTGGAGCTGGCACTCCAACCGAAAGCCATCAAAACAAGCTGTCAAAAACATCTTTAAGTCCAGGGATTTTTTTAAGTTATCTGATACGTTCACCCAAAATCACAGTTGCACCTGAGCTGTATATTAATTGGCTTCGGAATCAAAAATCAGGACGTTTTCTTTCGCATAGAGCGAATCACATTTTTCTAAATGTTAAAGAAAAAAATAAGGGTTCTGGTGGTGTGAATATTAAAACAGGTCATTTTCTTCAAGAAAGTGATGTATTTTTATTCGGCTTGATTGGATTTGGAATCGATTACAAAAAAATAGAGGCAAATATTGAAATTGATAATGGTGACTCTGGGCCAAAATCGCGAAAAACCGTTAAGGATTTTAGTGCAGTTGTTGGTCTTGGTGCTGACTATTTTGTGACTGAAAAATCTTTTTTAAACTTTAGAGTAGAATATAGGCATTACCCATCTTCTCATAAGATTGTTCAGTCAGTTAATGATGGTCTGTTAGAGCATACAAGCTATGCTACTTTTAGATCTAAAGGTAGTTTAGGTGCAAGTATTGGATTTGGCTTTAAATTTTAATTAAGAGTTTGGGAGAAGGTAAATATGAATAAATATTTTTACGCTATTTTGGCAGCTGTATGTACCCTGAGTGGGGTGGAAGCTGTTGAGTTAAATTCGTTAAATCCAAAGGTCTTAAGAATATTAAACAGCTCAAGTGCTTTAGCAGATTTGCAAACTGTTCCAGGCGTAGTTGAGAAATCAACAGTGTCTGAAATGACACATCTTGCAAAGCTCATCAAAAATAATCCACCAGCTGATGTAGCCAGGTACATAGATTTTTTGAAAAATAAGTATGGTGGTCAAGGACTAAGTGGGGCATCTGCAAGTTCTGTTCCGCAGGTTGATACTGCTAGTTCAGTTAAATATCAAGCAATGCGTGGGACTGCCTCTGCAGCAGCGGCAGCAGGGCAGTATTATCAAAGCAGTGGGACACTTCCGCCCAGAAATTTAGGCGCAGCTGGGCGTGGGCGCTCCAGATCAAGGTCACCTGCTGCACGCACACGTTCTCCATCACCTGCTAATACAGTTCGAGTAGATAAAGCGCAACTTGAAAAGCTAAAAAAAATGGAAGGTGCATCAGTTAATTCAGATGGTTCTATTCAAAAGGATGGCATTAAATATATTCCGGAAGGCTGGGCACAAAGCTATGCTGCCGGTCACGCCGAAGCTGTGCGTGGACGGAGTCCAACACGTAAAAAACCTCCTGCGCGCTCACGAAGCGGTTCATTGGAAAGGCCTGATAGTGGTGTGCGCTCACGGCCGCGATCTCCTTCACCGCCAAAAATTCCTAAAACTGCCGAACAAATTTTTATAGAAAGTATTAACGAATTGATTGCTGAATCATCAATAGAGAAAGAGGGTGCTTTGCAAATGATTATGAGTGATGCTTTTGAAACAGCGGATCAAATTGACTATAAACTGCTCGAGGAAATTATAAAAACTTATCCAAAGAAAGGTTTAGACTTTGCAAAAATTTTCAATGTAATGAAAGACCTTAAAAAAAACAATTATGAAATGGGTGATGTCGTCCGAGTTCATCAAGAAAATACGGCAAAAACTAGCTTGTTATTTGGGAGACATTTAAAAGAAGCATATGAAACTGATCAGTTAAGTGAATTTTATAAAGGATTTATTGATAAAATGCGGACTGGTGAAACTTTCGATGCGATTTTAAATGCTTTAGATAAAAAAGAAAATAAAGAAAAGTCAGGGGCTCAGAAAATAAATGCGGCAACTGCTAGCACGGATTTTGGGAAAAGAATTGCTGAAAAATTAATGACGCCCTTCAAACGTAAAGTATTACCTGAAATTTTAAAGGTTCAACCAGATCGATTAGCCAGCGAGGTGACTGATAAGTTGCCGAGATTTTTATCAAATAGCAACTTGTTTGATCAGGTAGTGGGTAAGCTTTTGCATGATCAAAATGTGAGAAGAGTGATTACCAAAGATAACTTCATTAAACTTAGGCGTGAGGCCCTGCTTTGCCTCAACCAAAGATTTAAGACTTTATTTAATGCTGTTTTGGAGGAGCAAAAAAAAGTTAAAGATTTTAATGCCACAAGGCCTGAAAATTTAAAGAAGATGGGCGATGAGTTAGCAAGAATAAGACTCCAGTGGCAGATCACATCTAGTGATCAGTTACGTGAGAAGCTTAATGCAAAGATCGAAGACTTAGCGAGAAAAATAGATAAAGAAGAAAGACAATGGCGCGGTAATTTTGATTTTGATCCAATTATAACCTTGGGAAATTTCAATGAAAGGGATGTTAGGGGCGCTAAGAGATTTTACAAAGAAAATGGAGACGTTTTAAAGCTTCCTAATTGGCCTCGAGATTATAAACCAAGGCCAGCTTCCCCTGTTGGTGGAGCTGCCGCAGCAGCTGCAGGCGGAGCTGGGACTGCTCCACCGCCACCACCTCCACCACCACCTCTAGGCGGAGCTGGAGCAGCTGCCCCACCGCCGCCTCCCATGCCCGGGATGGCAGCAGGGCCAGGTGCTGTGTTGAATGTTATTAAGCCTCTGCAAGCAAGAGACATGACACGGAAATTGAGTGAGTGGTTAGATCTTGACTTCAGCAGCGACCTGAAACCGCAAACGCTTTATGTGAAGATTATAAATCATCTTTTGGCTAGAGATGACCAAGGTAATGTTTTAAAGGATGTAAGATGTGTTTCTGATATTCCAGAAATCGCTGAACGTCTAAAGGCTGAAGATAAATCACCTCCAAGATCTCCTAAAGGGCGGCGCAGAGGTGGAAGACCGGATAAGGATAGAGATGAAGAAAATGTTCCTTCTTGGTTCAAACCTGGCCTCAGGGAAACTGGGGGGGCAGCCGCCGCAGCAGGAGCTGCCGCTGCTGCTGTTGCTGGAGTCCCTCTTAGAAAAACTGACCTAACCGCTATTGAAGTTGAAAGAGCCTTAGGTAAATTTCCTCTATACTCTATTGATTTTCAGTCAAAAATGTCTCCCGTGAGTGCTGATTACTTTAACCCTAATACTATTCCAACTATACTTGAGGAAATATTTAAGCATATTAAGAAGAGTGGCGATAAGGATAAGCTTCAAGAATATAAAAAATATAAAGAACGTGTAAATGTTAAAAATAATTTTGAGAGCAAACTTGGAAGCATAGTTTCTCAGGTCAAAAACAAAAAAGTCAACTTTGAACTATTAAAAAAGAAAGTTAAAACGAAAGTAAGAGAACAAATTATTAACATTCGAGAAAAAGTTGAGGATAAAAACCTAATGGATATACCTCAATACGTAAGATTGCAAGATGAAGAACAAATGAATCCGTCTCGCATAGTAAAAAAAGGAAAGACAGTTAATAATCAAGATTACCCTGAAGTAGTAGAACACCTCACAGGCTTTAAGCCTGGCGAGAAACCAGATGATAAAGATCAACGATTGCTTGAAGAGAGAATAGTTTATGCTAAGAAACTAGTGAAGTCGGCTGAAAATTACCTGGAAATTTTGGATGAGGCTTTGCGTGAGGCAGTGGAGGAAGAAAAAACACAAAAATAAAATTAGGGGCTGTACCAGATAACTAGATTAAATATTGGCGAACCC
>CEPB01033163.1_pt1 | contig 28359 bp, 24 predicted proteins | sample 530611 | NCBI WGS metagenome assembly CEPB01 (sample SAMEA2620672, study PRJEB7988) | marine metagenome | isolation source: saline water (ENVO:00002010), including
CAGCCAGTTATAAAATCTTCTTGAGAAATATAATTTCCATCTTGATCAAGTCTAATCATTACAACTTTGTAACCAGATTTTCCATTGTATTTGTTCCAAGAGCCATGAAGAGCAATAAATAAATTGTTATGGTATTCTTGTGGAAATTCTTTAGCGTCATAAAACTCTATACCAAGTGGAGCTACATGAGGTCCTAGTTCAGCAATTGGATCTATAAAATCTCTATTTATAGAAGGAATAAACTCTCCAAATTCTGGATCTATTACATTTTTTGCATGTTTATAAGGGAATCCAAAAAAACTCCCATCTTTATTAACAACATTTAATTCGCATGATGGAGAATCATCACCGAGCCAATCTCTTCCATTGTCAGAAAAGTATAATTTATTTGTAACTGGATGCCAGTCGATACCTACAGAATTTCTAACCCCATCAGCAACCATAATTAATTTGTTATTTTCATACTTATGAATTGCAGCAAATCTTTTATCAATTGATTGCGGCTCTATACAAACATTGCATGGAACCCCAATTGGTATATACAAATTATTATCTGGCCCAAATCTTATATGCCTAAATCCGTGCCAAGTTTCTGAAGGCAAATTATCTATGTAAATTTCTGTATATTTTGAGGGATCTTTTTTCGCTGCTAACAATTTATCTATATCTTTAATTACCCATACATTTTCTATTTCTGCAAAATATAAGTCACCTTTGTGATAAACAACTCCTGTTGGATTTTGAAGTCCTGACTTAATTAGAATTTTCCTCTCTGCAAAGCCATCTTTGTCTTCATCAAATAATGCAAAGATTTGGTCTCCATTTTTTGATCCAACTATTATATATCCTTTTTCTGTTTCAGTAATTTGTCTAGGAGAGTTTAAATCACTTGCAAAAATTTTTATTTCAAAACCATTTGGAAGATTAAGTTTTGAACTATTATCAGAGTAAGTTGTTGCAGAAAAAACTATAGTTAATAAACTTAAAAATACAAATATCTTACTCATTTTTTGCTTCCTCAAAACCTTCTACATGCTCTTTTAATATATCTCTTATTCTAATGACATTATTATCTACTGAAGAATTATATAAATCATTCAAAACCTGTTCTAGAATTTCTTTTGAAGGATAGTCTTCTATTGATTTGAATATTTTATTATTTTGCGTGTTAAGTTTATCTCCAGAAATTAATAATTCTTCATATAATTTCTCACCAGGTCTTAATCCAATTTCTTTAATTTCAATACCTTCTCCGTGACCATCATGATCAATGCTTCGTCCCGATAAATATATAAGCTTTTCAGCTAAATCAAGAATTTTAACTTGGTCACCCATATCTAAAATAAAAACATCACCACCTTCTGCCAGCTCTGCGGCTTGAATTACCAAGCTTGAAGCTTCTGAAATCGTCATAAAATATCTTGTAACTTTTTTATGAGTAATGGTGACTGGTCCGCCTTCAGCAATTTGCTTCCTAAAAAGAGGAATAACTGACCCTGAAGAGTTGATAACATTACCAAAACGTACAATACAAAATTTAGTTTGTACTGACGATGCATCTATTGATTGAACCACCATTTCAGCTATCCTTTTTGAGGCTCCCATTATATTAGTTGGTCTTACAGCTTTATCAGTTGAAATAAATACAACCTTTTTAACTTTACAGTCAGCAGCAACTTCACATAAAACCTTAGTTCCAAATATATTATTTTTAAGGCCTTCTGAAATATTTTCGTGATATTCAACTATAGGAACATGTTTATATGCTGCTGCATGATAAATATAATCTATGTCATGATTAGATATGATGTCCTTAAGTCTTGATTTATCCTTCACATCTCCAAGAACATAAATTACATCTACTTTAAGATTCTTTGCCTTAATAATCGATTCAATTTCTTCTTGAATTAAATATAGATTTGTTTCGGATAATTCAAGTAAAACAATTTTTTTTGGATTGCCCGATAATGCCTGCCTCACAATTTCAGATCCAATAGAACCACCAGCACCGGTAATCATCAAAGTCAATCCAAAAAATGATACAGAAGATTTCGCAACAGGATCTCTTGGTAAAATGTCATGAATATTTAAATCTTGCATTTCAACCATTTTCTTTTGATTTGCTACTAATTCATGCAGTGAAGGAATAGTTCTTACCGCTATCTTAAATTTTTCTAAACTTGAAATAACGCTTCTCCTTTCAGCAATACTAAGGCTAGGTATTGCTAAATATACTTCTAATCCTGGATATTGTTTTGATAAATTCTTTAGGTGCTTGTCTTTACCATAAATTTTAATGCTATTTATTTCAGCTCCACTTAATGCTTTAGAATTATCAAAAAAACCAATTATGTTAAATCCGGGATTTAATTTAAGTGCCTGATATAATTCATTTCCAGCTGATCCCGCTCCATAAATTAATACTGGTCTACCTGTCTTATTAGGTTCAGCGTGATTAATTATTATTCTAGCTATGTCACGGGAAATCTGTAAAAAAGCATAAAAAACATAAGCTAAGAAAATAGATTTAAGAATCGTAGCTATCAAGAACTGATTTCTTACTATTTCATATTCTAACAAATATACGATTCCCCAGGATAATCCAAAAATCAATGACCCAATTAAAGATCTAATAATTAAATTTCTTGAATCTGAATATCTTATTGAAGATCTGTAAAATCCAGTATTAATAAAATAAACACATGTTAAAAGTAATGGAATAAGAAAGTTTAGGTAATTTTGAGAAATCAATTGATATAAACTAACCTCAAAATTTGATGCTATAAAGGCAGTAAAAGGAGGACCAAAAACAATCCAACATGCAAAAGCCGTTAATGAATCTGCACAAAACAAAATCAAAAGCTTGTATTTCCTAGATAAAGTTCTCAAAATTGCAGAGTATGTATTCATTACCTCAATTTTACTTTAAAAAAAGATATGTATATATATTATTAATTTTTTAGTTCATAATATTTCCAATCTATTTTCTAAAACAATTAACTAATTATGTTTAAATTTTTTAAGAAAAATAAAAAAGAACCAAAAGCTGAAATAAACCCTTCTTTTGATATTGAATTAACTGGTGCAACTTTGGCATACGAAATAGCAAGGATTGATGGAAAGATCAGTGATGATGAGCTTAATGTGCTTATGGAACAAATTAAAATCATTGCTTCTAAAGTTGGTAAAGATCATTCAGAAATTCTAAATACAATAGAAACATACTCAAAAAATAGCACGTCTTTTTATGATTTTGTTGAAGATATTAATGATGTTTTTACAAAAGAACAAAAATTAAGGTTATTAAGTTATATGTGGAAAACTGCATATGCAGACGGAATCCTTAGCATTGATGAAGAAAGACTTATTAAAAGGCTAGCTGAATTGATTAATATCAAGAGTATTGAAGTTTTAAAACTTAAGAGCGAAAATAAGTCTTAATACTCTATATAGCTTGCATTTTCTATAATAAATTTTTCAGATTCGTCTCTGTTACAGTTATTTTTAAATTTATTAATATTCTCTTCGTATTCATCATCTCCAACATATGTGAACATTTGTAAGAATATTACACACCGTTCAATATCATTAACTCTTGTATCTATAATCAATTCATTTATTAAACTTTCGAACGAAATCTTATTACTTTTCATTAAAAGGTTTTGTTTTTTATCTAGAACCATAAAGTTTGACTGATTATTATTAGATTTATAATTGCTCCAAATCACATTATTAGTTGAACTGCCCGGAGAACCATTTTTTGCAAAATTTGTCCAAAAAGTCATCATATTTTTTGATAAATATTTTTTTGAAATACTGGGAGGATATATAAGATCAGATAATGGATAGCCTCCAACTAACTTATAATCGCGAGTCAATAAAGGAATTTCGGTTGCATGAGCCGCGCCAATCAGAGTTTTAAAGTCAACAATAAAAAATTTTCTATGATCATCCCAGTCATACCTATACGCATACAATTGATTGTTTCCTGCATTTGCCAAAGAATTAAGAGGACCATCAACGCCCCTTATTTTCCATGCAGAACTTCTATAATAATTGAAGGCCTCAAATGAATCTTCATCTTTCAATTTAACTTTTGGAATTTTTAAGATTGAACCAAGAAATGAATAATCCAATTCAACAAAATACTCTGCGGTTGCAAGCCAAAGCTTAACTTCATCTCGATTTGATCCTGCCATTGTAGGCACAATGTTTAAATATTCTTTCATGCCAAGAGCTTTCTTTAATCCTACCTTGGGTATTGTTATGCCGTCTGCAGTTAACAATGGTATTTCCTCATAAGAAGACCTTTTAGCATAATGAATAAAGAATTCATCCGTAGTTAAAGATAGTAAAATTTCTCTTAACTTTTTATGATCTTCAGTGTCTACACCATCATATTTTTCATTGGATTCAAGCAATCTTTTTATGACATTAAAGCTTGAATGATTAGATGTGGAAGACTTATTAACTGGATTATATGCTTCATTGGGCGAAATAGAGGTAGTATATCCAGACATTGATATAGCCTTATGAAATAGTCCTTTGGCCTTATTAGAAACCAAAAGTGATAAAACATTGTGACCTCCAGCTGATTCTCCAAAAATTGTAATATTATTAGGATCTCCGCCAAATTTATTAATATTTTCATTTACCCAAGTTAATGCGTGAATTATGTCTAATGTTCCATAATTGGAAGTTTTACTATCTCCTTCCTGAAATTGTTGAATAGACGGATGAGTAAACCATCCAAAGGGTCCAAGCCTATAATTTATTGCAACAACTATAACATCATGCTTTGATGCCATTTTTGAAAAGTCATATAAATCCTTTAAGCCCGATGTATTACCACCACCATGTATCCAAAACATAACAGGCAAATCATCTACAATTTTAGATGGAGCATATATATCTAAATATAAACAATCTTCAGTTCCAGCAATAAAGCCTGCACCATCAGCGCCACCAAGATTAGAGGGTTTTTGAACACAAAAATTATTATCTTTTGGTAATATTTCTTTTGAGGATATTAATTTTTGAGGAGCTTTCCATCTTAAATTTCCAACCGGTGGTTTAGCATATGGTATATCTTGATATAAAACAGAATTATTTTTTTTGATTCCCTCAACTATTCCAGTTTCTGTAGAAATAAAATTATTAATTGAGGCATTTAAAGAATGTAATAAGAATATATTGATGAATAAAATATAAAATAATTTCATTGTAGTAAGTTATAAATAATATATAAAATGAGTTCTACATAATTATATATGAATTCTTTTCGGGATGTAGCGCAGTCTGGTAGCGCACTACACTGGGGGTGTAGTGGTCGTCGGTTCAAATCCGGCCATCCCGACCAATTTTTAATTTAATATATTCCTGACAACCGAAGATGCTTTAAAAATAAGCTTTTCCCTTTTGGGTATTATAAATTCTTGTTTAGTTTTTGGATTACGACCTATTCTTCTTGGAGACTTATGATTAGAAAAAGTACCAAAATTTGAGATCTTTATGTTTCTTGATCTATTATTTTTGATAAAACCTAGAAAGCTCTCTAAGAAATTTTTAGCATCTGATTTAGACAAAAAAGCCTCGGAGAAGATATTGTTAACAATATCTTTTTTTCCGAGGCTCAAACTTAAAAGGTTTTATTGAACGCCTGTTCCAGTACCACTACCTGTACCAGTAGTACCTGTACCTGTTCCAGTACCAGTACCTGTACCTGTATTGGTTCCAGATCCAGTTTCAATTTCTTTCTCTCCAGTATCTATTGTACCTGTAGCAGTACCTGTACTTGTAGCAACTGTTGCTGTACCTGTACCAGTTCCTGTACCTGTATTTGGATTATCATCAATACCACCTACATCTCTAACTTTAACAGTTATGACTTGAGTTGCAGCATTACCGCTTGCATCAGTAGCAGTAACAGTAGCTGTAAAGTCCATAGTACTGTTGTCATATTCAAAGCTTGATTGACTTTCAAAGTCAGGTGCTGTGATAAATGATAAAACACCAGCAGATGTAATTTGTAAAACATCTGAGGCAATTGTAAATGTCACAGTTTGGAGATCAGTAGCTGTAACAGTACCAACAGCAGTTTGATTTTCATCAATTGTAAATGTTGATGATGAGGTAAATACAGGAACTGTAGTATCAGTAACATTCACAGTTCTTGTTGCTGTTCCAGCATTACCAGAGGCGTCAGTAGATGTATAAGTTATGACATATGAGCCTACTGTGTTTGTATCAACTGTACCAGAAGAGACAACAGTAACAGCACCTGAAGCATCGGTAGCTGTAGCACCAGCATCAGTATACGCAGTACCGAGTTCAACAGTTGCAGGATTATCTCCAGTAACAGTTACAACTGGTGCGGTAGTATCAACTACATTAACAGTTCTTGTAGCTGTTGCAGTATTACCACTTTTATCAGTTGCTGAATAAGAAATAACATATGATCCAACAGTAGTTGTATCAACAGAGCCTGATGATGTCACTGGTGTGTCACCATGAAAAGCATCAAAAGCAGATGCCCCAGCATCAGTATAGGTTGTACCTAATTCATGTGTAGCAGGATTATCGCCATTAACAGTGATAACTGGCGGAGTCTGGTCATTATATCCGTCATCTGTAAGTGCAGATACTGCACCAAGACCAGCTATAGCTATCAAAGCTTTCTGAATTGTTGATAATTCAGCTGCTATTTCTGCAAGTCTGCTATTACCAGCTGAACCCACAGAGCTGTTATCAGCTTCTTCTTGTAAGCTTGCTTGTTCGGCTAATAAGATATTTCGTCTTTCATTAAGTTGCTCGATAGACATTTTGTTGACACGAGCTTCTATCTCATTAAGTTTTTGATCTGTAATACCGTAGTCATTTGCATAAACATTTGATGTAAGTAGCAAACAAAATACTAAGGCAACCCCCGACATAATACTAAATTTATCTTTTAAGTTTTTCATAAAATATTTCCTCTGTATTCCTCTCTATACTGCCTATATTAACTCTACATTTCTAATATAGGAAGTGAATTGTATAATACTTTGCAACCTTAAGCTATAAATTTGTAACTTTAAATTATTTAATAATTAACTAAAGTTGAGCTTAACTAATACAAAACATATGTACTTTTATAAAACATATTCTACCTTGGAAAAGCTAAAATTACTTATAAATAATCAAATATTTTTATTTTTTTAGTATTTTTTTATTTATATTAAAATTAAAAATTAATTAATTTCTCTAAATCTTACCAAAAGATCATGCAATGAATGCCTTCTAACCAGCTTCGCACCGGGATCTTTAGTTAAAGGTCTCCAGGTATAAGTTATAAGATCTCCATAAATAGGTATATTAAAGAATATACCTTTATCAAAGCTCCCCTCACCAAAATCTTGTCTAGAAACATCGGTAAATGTTGCAAAGGCTCCAAACCTAACCCCATTTTCGAATGTTCTCGAAAACTCTATTGTAGAACCCACATCTCCAGCCAAGTATTCACCAGCAGAAATTTTCATATCAAATGGAATCAAACCGTAATTTCTGTAATAGAAATTTGAAATTAAGATTGTATTTTCGTAATCCAAGTGACCAAAACCCCAGTCATAATCTCTTTTTTTTACCTTAAAAAGCTCAACACCAAAGGCATAATTGGATAATTGCTTATAGTAAAGATATTCCATGCCAACTCCTGAAAACATATCTTCAAGAATTCCTGCTGTTGCCATAATGTGATGATTCTTCTTTGGTGTAATGTGGTAATCAAGCTGAGCTCTCCCAATAAGAATTCCTTTATCCATATTCTTAAGATACTGCTTTACGTCAGATCTAACTTGAGCGGGAAATGTATCAACTGGTTTAAACCTTAAATCATCAAAATTATTAGCTACTGAATACTTAAGATTTGAATTAAAAAAAAGATTCTCTCTTATCACATATTCTGAATTATTTTCTATTAAAAAAGCGCCTTTAAAAAACTCCTCTCTAGATGCTAAAAAAGGCCTGAACTGAATACCTGTTGAGGAATCGAATTTTCTTGCGGGCTCCCGTTGGTATATTAATCTTGAATTTCTTTCAAACATTTCATCTATCTCTGAATAAGCATCTAAAGTAGCAATTTTTAAATCTTTCTTAATACTTTTATCTATGCCAGCATCGGCTGATGCTTCAGAAATTATTTCTTCTATTGCTTTAATATCTTTATGTATGAATTGTGTGAGATCTAATCCAACATATTGTGCAGTCTCAGAAATTTTATTTACTCCAATTCCATTATTCTCAAGATTTTTTACAAGTTTTTCATATTTTGAATCACGATCTTCCACTTCAGCTTCTTGGTATTCATATTTTTTAAAAGTTTTTTTTGGATTATTTTTGTAAACAAACTTAACTGATGCATAATTACCTCTTTCAAATGATGCTCCGATAGTAAAATTACTGTTTATAGAATAATCAAAGCCAAATGAATAATTACTTTCTCTTGCATCATAGACAAGTTGAGAATCACCAGTACCCGAGGTTTTTATGACATCTCTTTCAATTTTTAAAAGAATTTTATTATTTAAACTGTATGAAATCCCATAAAACGGGGAAACTGTTTCAGATGAGAAATATTTATCTGGATCAAATTGACCTCCACCACCCTTATTACCAAGAGGTCTGTTATCAAAACTACTAGAAATATATGTTAACGGGTTAGTAATTTGTTTACTGGAACCATTTAATTGACCCCAGCCTAATCCAAAATGCATATCGATGTTCTCGATTCCATAACTTGCAACTATATACTCAGAACTATGAAGTCCAGTCCCAGCAAAATCATATAGACCTATAGCTATAGCAGGCATAATACCCTCTTCTTTTAATCTAATTTTTAGATTAAAACCTTTGTCTTTTAGTGACTGTCTACAAAAAGCATATTGCTCAGTTTCAGGACAATATGGTTTATTTTGCACTCTAGTATAAAAGATAGAACCTTCTAACCAATCAAAAGGACTAGCCGAAAGTGTAATTTTTTGATCAGGCGTTCCATCATAGACTGTAATACCATGAACACCCTCATTATAAAATCTTGCTGTTGGTGAATTTATTAATCCAACTACGCCGTGATTATTATATAAATTAGTATCAAAACTATCAGAATAGATCCAAGTGGTGAAAGAAACCAATAAAAGAAAATAATTTTTTTTATAAAAACTAATTAAGTACTTTAACATTCATAATCTCTATCTAATTATCATTGATGGCGGATAGAGATGCCAGAGCAACACCCAAATTACCTAAAATAGACACATAAGCTTGAGTTGCTAATCTTCTAGTAGCAGAGTTATCTAATTTTTTAGGAACAAATATTATCGACCCAGGATATAAATTTATTGTCTGAGGTTGATTTGCAAAAAGGTTCTTTCTCTTAGAATATTTTTCAGTTTCTCCATTTGGATGCAAAATATAAATTGATTCTGTATCAGCAAATCTTTTAAGACCACCTGATTTTGAAATAAAATGCTCAACATCTTCATTTGGACTATACATTACAGCACCTTCGGATGATACTTCTCCATAAACATATACATTATTCGTTTTTTCAGGAACAAGAAGAGTATCTCCTTCTCTAATGTTGACAGAGCTATATGTGCTAGTACCCTCTAAATCAACAACAACTCTTCCACTAGGTTGAGAATTTTTAATTTCTTGCGTCAGTCTAATGATTGGAGTTAAATCAAAATTTTCACTTATATTTTGTTGACTCATAATAATAATATTGTCTAGAAATTCTTCATAAAGAAGATCTTTAACATTTTTATTAATGATTTTTGCTTCGTTATTTTCGTATACTGCGCCAAATGGATAAGCATCTTCAGTATAACCACCAGCTTTTTGAACTAAATCCTGTAATGTTTCTCCAGCGGCCATTGTGTATGAACCTGGTTTGTATACAGCACCTGTTATCTTTGCAGTTCTATATGAGAACTCTCTTACATAAATTAGATCTCCATCAATTGGTTTTATTGAAGAAAATTGAGAAGTATTTACTACTGGTATTGATTTCAATGTGCCATCTAAAATTCGCTCTAATGAGATATTATTAAGATCAGCAGTTTGTTTTATTCCATTAGCGAATCTAAATACACTATCAAGATATTCTTCATCTTTTATTTCGTATTTGGCACTTCTCTTTACTGCTCCATCTATAGTTACTACATTTTTTCTTGATGTCACAAAAACAACATCACCTGATCTAAGACGTTTACTCAGATTATAGTTTCCGTCAATCAAAAGGTCATAAACGTCCAAAGTTTCAACAACCTCATTATTTCTAATCAAGTTAATTTCTCTGAAAGATCCATATTCATTAACGCCACCAGAAACTGTCAAAGCATGCAAAATATTTGAATTGCCAGTTAAAGTATAGACACCAGGATTTTTTGCATTTCCAGAAACTAAAACATTAACATCACGAATTTCACTTAAAGTGACAAAAGATTCAGTACCGAAATAAATATTTTCAACCCTGGATTTTATTAAAGATGATGCTTCATTTAAGGTGAGTCCAGCTAAAATCAATTTACCAATCCCAGGAATATTTATTGAACCATCGCCAGAAATTGGAAAAGTTTCAATAAAATCTTCTTGTCCTATTAGTTGTATGTTTAAAACATCTCCATTGTCCAAGGTATATGATGAATCCGGGTTTGGCTCATTAATCGGCATAAATGAAGTTTGGAATGTAGAGAAAAAATCTGAACCAAAGAGCTGTAAATCTTTTTGAATTTTTATTGTGTCATCAGTTTTCAATCTTCTTTCAAGCTCTTCTAGGTCTGCCTCTAGCCTTGCTTTTAGATCAATTAAATCTTCATCTTCCTTAGCCCTGCTTGAATATAACGAGGCTCTATAATTCTCCTTTGCATTTTCGGCCTGTTCCTCAGATTTTTTAATTAAATCTTCTTTGATATCATCTGGCAAACTATCAAGATAAGATTCGTCTAGCTGCTGCGATTGCAAAAAAGCACAAAATAATACTATTAAAGATATTTTTAAATTTTTCATAAGCTATATCTGATTGCTTAAAGATACTCCTTTAGTTCCAAGTGCTCCAATTATATATAATTTTAACAATTTTAAATAGAATGCATTTCTGAGATAAGATTATTCTAAACCTGGAATGCTTACCGAATCTATAGAGGTTGATATAGAAATAATTTTATTAATAATTTTATTAACCTCTATTTCAGTAATTGTTTTTTTATGCGATTGAAATATAAATCTGAAACCAATTTTGATTTCTGATTTATTTTGATTATGAAAATAATCAAAAATAAAAACTTCTTTTAAAAGCTCATCATTAAAGTCAAAAATGTTTTTCTCCAATTCTTTATATTTTGAGGAATCTTTTACCGAATAAGATAAATCTCTTATAGAGCAAGGAAACTCAGATATTGGCATATATGATATATCATTAATATTTGTTGTATTTGCTTTTTTGATTGATTTATTCAATTTGAGCGACGAATCAATTTCAAATTCCATATATTTGATTGGATATTTTAACTTTGTGTCTAAACTATCCCTAGATATTGTCTCTATAGCAATACAATTCAAGTCTAAATTATCTTTAAAAATATGGCTAAAATATTTATCGTCAATAAATTTTGAAAAATCTCTGAAATTCTTATCGATTCGACCAGAAGCAATTATTCCGACAAGTCTTTTTTCAGTAAAAGGCGAATTAGTATAAACATTTGATATCTCAAAAAGCTTTATGCTGTCCTGTTGTCTTCTTTCATTGTATAAAAGATTATTTATAAGTGAATTTTTTAAATTATTTCTTAAAAATTTTCTAGAAACATCTAATGGATTGTCTATTTTAATAGCATCATTATCATTGTTTTGAGTAAAAGGATTATTTACAACTTCATAAAAACCATTTTCTAACAACAAATTTTTTAAAATATCCTCATCACTAAGCGTTTTTTTAAAGTCTTTATTAAAAGCAATATTAAATTGCGATCGTTTAATATTATTAAATCCAATTGCTCTCGCGACTTCTTCAGATAAATCATTAGAGTTATTAATATCATGTCTAAAAGACGGAACAAGGATAGAGTCTTTATTAATTGAAAATCCTAATTTCATTAAAATTTCTGAAATTTTTGCCTCTTCAATTGTTGTTCCTAAAATATCATTGATTCTATTTACCTGATATGGAAAATTAATTGTTTTAAAAGTTTCATTTGGCTCTGTGAATAATTCAATTTTTTTTATATTTGTATGCTTCTCAACAATCCTTATGAATCTTCTCAAAACATAATCATGACAATTGGGATCTGTATTTCTTTCAAACTTGTGTGATGCGTCAGATTTAACATCATAAAGTACCGACTTTCCTATAATTACCTCAGGATCAAAATAAGCACATTCAACAACAACAGACTTAGTATTCAAAGAACATGAGGCACTCATACCTCCAATAATTCCAGCAAGATTTACAACCTTATTATCATCATTATAAAAAACTAAATCTCCCTCATTTAATTTAATGGTTTTGCCAAGTAAAGTCTCAAACTCTAATTTTTTTTCTAAAAAGTCTAATTTTAAAAAATTTCCTATTTTTGATTCATCATAACAATGCGTAGGTTGCCCAGTTTCATAAGAAATATAATTAGAGATATCTGTAAAGAAATTATTCTTATTTAATTCCAAATCAATAAAATAATTTTTTAACTCATCTTTATAATTTTTGGGAACTTGGTCTATCTCTATTTTTAAGAAAGAAATATAAGGACAAGATTTTTTGGCATTATTTTCAAATTTAAATAATGATGATTTTAAATCTTTATCAAAAACATCAGTACTAATATCAACCTCATAAAATAATTTTAAGTCTCTAAGCAAACCATTAATTGAAAGGCAGTCTCCTCTATTTGGAGTAAACTCAAAATCTAAAATCTCATTATTAATCTCATGCTCATGACCAAGTTGAAATAGCTTATCAGATAACTCTTCTATATTAGGTTTAGATTTAATTCTATGTTTTAAATGTTTATAAGAAAGTTTCATTTAAACTGACTCAAAAAATCTAAATTAGATTTATAGAAATCTCTTATATCTAAAACACCAAACTTTAGCATTGCAATCCTTTCAATCCCAAGTCCAAATGCAAGTCCAGAATATTTTTTGCTATTTATATTACAATTTTCTAAAACAACAGGATTTACAATGCCGCACCCTAAAATTTCTAACCACTTTCCATTTTCTGAAAGTATGTCTACCTCAGCTGAGGGTTCTGTAAATGGAAAATAGGAAGGTCTAAATCTAATTTTAATGCCCTCACCAAATAAAAAATTAACTATCTCATAAATTAAATCTTTTAAATTTGAAAAACTTACATTCTCTTCGACATATATTCCCTCAATTTGATGAAACATTGGTAAATGAGTTGAGTCGTCATCTTTTCTATATACCTTTCCTCCTGAGATAAAAGCTAAAGGAGGTTTTTTGTCTAACATGCCTCTTATTTGAACTGGAGATGTATGAGTTCGTAAAACATGAGATTTTTCATTTATATAAAATGTGTCATGCATTTGTCGAGCCGGATGAGATTCTTTAATATTTAACATATCAAAGTTAAATTCTTCTGTTTCTATTTCAGGACCATCAATTATTTCAAATCCGAGGTCACTCAGGAAATCAATTATCGAATTTTTTACTTGATTTATTGGGTGTATGGAGCCTTTACTTTTTAATATTTTTGGTGGACCAAAGTCTTTAGTATCTGACATTTAAACCAAGACTAATTAACTGCTTGTTTGACAACCTTGCTAAAAGTTGAATTATCATTCACAGCTAAATCGGCAAGAATTTTTCTATTTAAAACTATATTTTTTTTTGATAAAGAATATATAAGTTTTGAATACGGGATGCCCAGCTGCTTTGAGCCTGCACTGATTCTGGCAATCCACAGAGATCTAAAATTTCTTTTTTTATTTTTTCTATCTCTAAAAGCATACTGTAGAGATTTTATGTTGGACTGCTTAGCAGTTTTATATAGCCTACTTCTAGCGCCATAATGACCCTTAGTTGATTTTAAAACCTTCTTATGTTTCGCTTTAGCTGTAACTGATTTAGTAACTCTTGGCATAATTTCTACTCGTTAATTAACTTTGAAGCCATTTTTAAAACTGTGCCATTGAGTTTTTTTAAGCCTCTATTATGTCTTTTTCTTTTAGTGGATTGTTTTGTGAGTATATGGTTTCTATTAGCACTTCTGGATTTAATAGATGTACCAGTTTTTTTAAACCTTTTTGCAGCCCCTGAATGTGTTTTTAATTTATATCCCATAACATTAATTTAATTTTTTTTCTTTAATGGCGATAAAACCATTAAAAGTTGTCTACCCTCTAAGGAAGGCTCTTGATCAACTTGTGCTATGTCTGCAAGCTCATCTCTTAAACGATTGAGCAAATCAAGTCCAATATTGCTATTAAGAATTTCTCTACCTCTAAATCGGACTGTTATTTTAGTCTTAACTCCATCAAGAATAAAGCTTTTTATCTTGTTAAATTTAATATTGTAATCGCCTATATCAGTTGAAGGTCTAAATTTAATTTCTTTTGCAATATTTCTTTTAACTTTTCCTTTAGATGAAGAATGGTTTTTCTTTTTATCAAATAGATACTTGCCATAATCTATTAGTTTACATACAACAGGATTAGCATCGGGAGGAGAAACCTGGACTAAATCGAGAGATACTGAATTAGCTTCTTGAAGAGCATCTTTTAAAGAGACCAACCCCTTCTTTTCACCAGCAGCATCGATCAATAAAACTTTATCAGCTTTAATTTTTTCGTTAACTGGTGTTTTTTGTCTTTTAGAAATTGTCACAATTATAATAAGAACTAACCAAATATAGTTTTAATAAAAATGATAGGCATTAAGAACTTGATAAGAAATTGTAATAAAAAGATTTTATATGTCGCATATTTTGTTGTGATTTTATACTAATAAATGAATTACGCAAATATTATGGCTCCAAAAAAAAGTTTTCCCATTTATTATCTTGCAATTCATATATTTTTCTTTTATTTAATCTTGATTGATGTCCTTGCCAAAATTCAAAATAATATGGAATAAATGAAAATCCTCCCCAATAGTCAGGACAATCTGTAAGCTTGTCATTATCTAGAGATTTTTGGTAATTTAACTCAACCTGTTCATAAGATTCGATTTTATTTGACTGACTAGATGATATAGCTAATGCATTCTTTTTTTTATCTCTATCCATAAAATAACTTTTGTTAAAATTTTTTGAAGTCTTATTTATATTGGCTTTCAATCGTATTTGTGTATTTATTGAGTTCCAATATATTAAAGCTGTAATTTGGTTGTGAGACTTAAAATCTTTTGCTTTAGGAGAGTTATAATTTGAAAAAAATATAAACTCGTCTTTATCTATAAATTTTAAGTTCACATATCTAGAATTCACTTCATTTGTAATGAAAGAAAAAGACGAAATAGATATTGCTTCTATATTATTTTGTCCAGCCTCTAACGATCTGTCATAGCATTCCTTGAGGATTTGATATGGCTCATCATTACATAAATTTTTAAACGTAATCACTTTGACTATTCTAATTTATAATTAAAAATAATCTACAAGAATGTATTTAAATTAAATACTAAGATGGTATTTTAAAATTTAAGCAACTAATAAAATATTGGAGTATAATTCTAGCATTTCCAAACCTGGATAACTTTAATATGAATAAATTGCTTTTTATGGGAAGGAAGTCATATGCCGCAGATGCATTATCTTGGTGTGTTGAAAATGATTGGGATGTCGTTGCTGTAGTAACTGATAATCATAAAGAGACATCACCAACTGCAAATGCAGCAAGAAAATTTGGATTAAAACTTTTTGATTATGATTCATTGCTTCAAGCTATCGATGAAAAATCTATACATTTCGATCTAGCTGTATCATATGTCTACTGGAGAATCCTAAAAAAACCATTAATACAGTCACCAAAACTGGGAATACTAAATTTTCATCCTGCGCCGTTGCCTGATTTAAGAGGTACAGGAGGATTTAATCTTGCTATTTTAGAAAATCATGAAAATTTTGGCGTTACAGTTCATTATATGGATGAAGGCATTGATACTGGTCCTATAATTGAAGTGGATAGATTCTCTATAGACGCAAAATCTGAAACTGCGCAAAGTCTTGAAAAAAAAAGTCATAAGAAAATGGTAAAACTTTTTAAAAAAACACTTAAAAGAGTAAAAAAAGACGGAATTCTTCCTAGTAAAAAATTAACTGGTGGTAGGCATTTGTCAAGAAAACAAATGGAAGAATTAAAAAAAGTAAAACCTGGAGATGATATAGACGCGAAAATTAGAGCATTTTGGTTTCCTCCATATGATGGAGCTTACATAGAAATTGATGGAAAAAGTTATACACTTGTAAATCGTAAAATATTAGAAAATATAGATGGAGATTCTGAAGCAATTTTTTCTCATACACAAATTGGTTCATAGATATTAATAAAAATGTTTGATTGGGTAAAAAAAGATCTTAAGGAGTTTGGTAACTACATAAACTCTGAACAAGAAATAAATGAGTTAGGTTCAACTGATATCGATATTGCATTTATTGGATCTGGTCTTTCGTCAACTTACACCTTAATTGAATTCATAAAACAACTAGATAACAAGGATAATTTCTCTTCCTCATCGAATAATGATAGTTTGATTAGAATAGTTATGTTTGAAAAAGATTCATGGCTATGGGGTGGTATACCATATGGAAGGCGCTCCGGTTTTACCTCACTTATCATTACTCCACTAGATGAATTTCTTCCTGAAAGTGAGCTTCAAATATTTATAAAATGGATGAGTGAAAATATTAATTGGTTAATAGTTCCTTTTAAAGAAAATGCTGGTTCAAGATCAATGAAATGGCTTGAAGAATCTGAAGAAAAAATTATTACAGGACAAAGTGCTAATTTACACATTCCAAGGTATTTTTTTGGAATTTACATTTGGGATAAATTAAAAGAATCCATCAATAATTCTAAAAAAAATATTAAATTGGATTTTGTAAATTCTGAAATAATATCTATAGAGACACTTGCATCTCATAGAAACAATCAAAATGGCTTTGAAATTCATTTAGATAACAATAATTTAATCACCTCCAAACAAGTTTTACTGGGTGTAGGAATTCCAAAAATTAGATCCTTAATAAAATCAAATAAGGTTGGCGATGATATTTTATTACTAAACGATCCTTATTTTCCTGACTTAGATTCTTCTTTAGATAGTCTTGAAAGACATATTACAAAAAATAAATCTAGTAAGATTCTAATTGTTGGTGCAAATGCAAGTGCCCTTGAACTTATTTATCAAATAACAAACAAGAATAACTTAGAAGATAAAGAATTTAATATCACTGTGATATCACCGCAGGGAAAATTGCCAGATTTATTTATTAAAGACAAAGATACCGAATTTTGTGCTGAAGAACTCGAAAAATTATATAGCTCCAAAGATGAAATAACTGCAGACATAATACTAAATTCTCTTGAAAAGGATTTAGATTTTGCGAACAAAAATAATTTTGAAATCTCTGATACATTGCCGATATTTACAAATCATGTTGGAACTTTAATAAAAAAATTATCAAAAAAAGAAAAATTTAAATTTATTTCTTATCATGGTGTTGAGATAGGAAGATTACAAAGAAGAGCTGGTTTGGAATATACACAACCAGTAAAAGAACTTTTGAATTCGAAAAAACTTAAACTTATAAAAGGTAAATTCCTTAATTTGAGCGTTAATAAAGGTAAAACATTTGTTAATTTTGTAAATGATCTTAACACCCCTAAAAAAGATTTCTTTGATGTTGTAATTAATTGTGCAGGTTCGTCAGGTCTTTCAAAAGATGGTATGACGCCATTGTTAAAACAACTTAAAGATTCTGGCTTGTGCAAACCAACTGTTTCAAATCATGGATTTAAAGTTGGAGATAAATTTGAAGTAAAAAAAGGTTTTTATATAAATGGTCCCTTGCTTGCTGGGAATGTAGTTGGTGATATGGGGATTTGGCATGTAGAGCATTGCGGTAGAATAATTTCTTTCTCTAAGCAAATAGCAGAAAATATTATTGATGAAAAAGTTTTTGATGAGAATAGATAATTCGTATTTTATAGAATTTCTAATATCAAATTAATTATCTCTTGTTGCTGGTCTTCCGATAAATCGCTGCTTGATGGCAAACAAAGTCCTGAATGAAAAATTGATTCATCAAACCCTGAACCATGATATTTAATTCCCTTAAATATAGGTTGAAGATGCATGGGCTTCCACAGAGGTCTGGACTCAATATGATGTTCATTTAACATGTTAATGATATCCAAATTAGTCACCCTAGTCTTTTGAGGGTCTACTGTTAGAGCAGTAAGCCATCTGCTTGATTTATATCCATTTGGTTCTGGCATAAAATTAACACCTTTAATGTTCAATTGATCGAAATAACGACTAAAAACTTCTCTTCTGGCAGATACTCTATCATCTAGAACAGACATTTGACCAAGCCCAATTGCGGCACAAATATTTGATAATCTATAGTTATAGCCAATATGTGAATGTTCATAATGAAGAGCTTTATCTCGAGCTTGTGTAGATAGAAATCTTGCTTTATCAGCCCACACTTTATTTTTTGTTACTATCATTCCTCCTCCAGAGGTTGTGATAATTTTATTTCCATTAAATGAAAGTATTGCTATATCACCTCCAGAACCAGCCTTTCTTCCTTTTAAATATTCTGCACCAAAACTCTCGGCACTATCGACAACTAAAGATACTCCATATTTTTTTGCTAATAGTTCAAGCGGGTTTAGATCGACTGATTGTCCATATAAGTCTGTAGGAATTATTGCTTTAGGTAACCTGTTTTCATTATTAGCTTTTTTTAACTCTTCACTTAAGACATTTGTATCAATGCACCATGTCTTTGGATTTAAATCAAAAAAACGAGGAATGGCTCCAATATATCTGATTGGAAAAACCCCTCCCGCAAAAGTCATTGAAGAGACCCATACCTCATCTCCCTTTTCCACGCCTGCAACAACTAAAGCTAGATGTAATGCAGCAGTTCCAGAGCTTAGTCCAACACAATGAAAGTCACTACCAAAATAATCTGATACTTTTTTTTCAAAAGCATCTAAATGTGGGCCAAGTGGTGCGATATAATTCGAATCAAATGCTTCATCAATATAGATTTGCTCTTGACCGCTCATGTGTGGTTTTGATAAGAAAATCTTCATATTTAAAAATTAAATCCTTACAAATTGTATCTTATTACTTAGCGTTCCCTTTAAATTTATCTTGTCCAACACCATGATCATCATCAATACCTGTCTTATTAATTACCTTCAAAAAAGTCTTAATAATAATTTTGATATCAATAATCAAATTATGATTATCAACATACCATACATCCAAACTAAACTTTTCATCCCATGTTATTGAGTTTCTTCCATTTATTTGCGCCCAACCAGTGATTCCGGGTAGCACCTCATGACGTCTAGCTTGAAATTTAGAATATAAAGGTAAATATTGTATTAGCAATGGACGAGGTCCAACAATACTCATATCACCTTTTAAGACATTTAATAATTCTGGTAACTCGTCCAGTGAGGAATTTCTTAACCATGTTCCAAATTTTGTAAGCCTTTCCTCATCAGGAAGAAAGTTGCCATTTTTATCCTTATTATTCAGCATTGTTCTGAATTTAATAATTTTAAAAATTTTTCCATTTTTACCAGGTCTAGCTTGAGTAAAGAATATAGGACTACCCATCGTTATCAAAATCATAGTAGAAACTATTAATAAAATAGGAAAAAGTACAATTAAAGCAAAGAAAGATACTAGGATATCAAAAATTCTTTTAAACAATGTTTAGTCCTCACCGATTTGAAGTCGCTAATATTAGCATAAGGCTTTATTCTAAGATAGAGATAGAATTTTTAATTTATATTAGTTAAAACTAGTTATTTTAAGCCCATATGTTTAAACATATTTTCATTAACTTTTGTAACATCATATTTTTCTGTAGCAATTATTCTTGATTGTGCTCCCATCTCGCTAATTAAGTTAGGATTTTCAATAAATTTCAACATTGCTTTTGCTAAAGAATTTTCATCTTTAACAGGTACAAGAAATCCATTCTTGCCATCTACTACTGTCTCTTTACACCCTGGAGCATTTGTCGTTATGATGGGTCTGCCCATTGCCATTGCTTCTAATACTGTTCGCGGAGTTCCCTCACGATATGAAGGCAAAACATAAACGCTACAATTAGAAATCGCTGGTTTTACATCTTCTAAACGACCATAAAAATTAATATCTCCAGAATCAATTCTTTCTTGTAATTCATTTTTAGATATTGCACTAGGATTCTCATCAATCCACCCAACTAAAGCAAAATTAACATTAGGATATTCTTTTTTAACAATTTTTGATGCTTTAAAATATTCTCTTATACCTTTATCTTGCAAAAGTCTTGCAATTAGCAAAAAAGTAATTTTATTTGGGAATGGTGTTTCCTTAAAACTCTCTATGTCAATGCCAGAACCATTTACAACAGCAGTCTTTTTGTCGATTGGTTTAAGAATTCCTAAATTAAAAAACAACAATTCATCATCTTGGTTTTGAAAAATCACTTTATGGGTATTTGAAAGAGAGAATTGATATAAAAATTTTACAATATAATTTAGCCAAATCTTTTTGCCTAAAAAGGCATATCCTAGTCCTGTAATTAAAGCGAATCTTGAAGGAACTTTTGCAATCCAAGCAGCTAAATTACCATATATTGCTGGTTTATGTGTATAGCCTAAATAAAAATCAGGATTTATTTCTTTCATTAAATGCCATAATTGATAAATAGTCCTCAAGTCTGAAAAAGGGTTGATGCCTGTTCTCTTTAAAGAGACTTCGTGCACAATAACTCCAATAGATTTAAGGTCTTCAATAATCGAGCTTTTAAAAATATATGGCGCAGCTACATGAACTTGTATCCCTTTATCTATGAGACTTTTGATAAGTGGTCCCCTAAAATTTATTAGAGATTCAGGTTCACTTCCTATTAGTAAAAATTTTAAAGACATATATTAATTATTATTCTCTAACCAAATTTGAAAGATTAAAACATTCCATAGTTGATAATGCCAATTTCTTTTTCCACTGACATGCTCATTCCACTTTTCTCTTACAACATCTACATTAAAAAAACCCTCATTTTGCAAACGTCTTTTATCTAATAACAACTCAGCCCACTCTCTCAGAGGTCCTCTCAACCACTCTGCTAAAGGAACAGCAAATCCCATTTTTGGTCTTTCAATTAAATCTTTAGGAACATGCTTGTATAAAAGTTCTCTAAGTATCCATTTGCTCTGACCGTCACGAATTTTATAATTTAGAGGTAAATTTGCAGAGAATTCAATTACTTTTGGATCAAGGAATGGTACTCGTGTTTCAAGTGAAACTGCCATTGCGGCCCTATCGACTTTTGTTAAAATATCTGTTGGTAAATAGGTCAAAAGATCGTAAATCATCATTTGCTCTATTGGATTAAATTCAGAAAATCTTTCAACTTTATCATTTAAAATTGTTGAGGGCTCTGTAGAATTTATTAACCAATTTGAAGGATTTTGAATCAATGAGGCTAATTTAAAATGAAGTTCTCTTATTGAGGCTGAATTTAGAACGTCGGCACCTTTATGAAGCTTATAACCTAAATTTGCAAAACGATTTTCTAGCAATCGACCAAGATATTTATTCCAGCTCTCTTCAGATAAACTAAAAATTAACTTTCTTGCTAGATATTTTACTAGGCTTGGAGTTTTTTTTATTTTTCCAAACATGCTTTTGGTAAAAATATATCGATTATATCCACCAAAAAGTTCATCGCCAGCATCTCCAGATAAAGCAACTGTGACTTTTTGTTTTGCTATTTTAGATACTAAAAATGTTGGAATTTGTGATGAGTCTGCGAAAGGCTCATCATAAATGAGATGTAAATTAGGAATGACATCCAAGGCATCTTGTTCAGTAACGTACATGTCGAAATGATTTGTTTTCAAATGATTGGCAACAGCTTTTGCATGTTCCGCTTCATTAAAACCTTCAACATCAAAACCTATTGAAAAAGTATTTATCTTTTGTTTAGATTGGGACTGCATTAAAGAAACAATGGTGCTTGAATCGATACCACCAGATAAAAAAGCCCCTAGCGGGACGTCCGATTGCATTTGTTGAGCAACTGCTTTAGACAAAACTTTTTCAAGCTCAATTAAAGCATGCTTATCGTTCTTAAATTGTTGATCTTTTTTTGCAGTCTTATATGTTTTTTCTAAAGACCAAAATTCATATTCTTTCATTTTTTTTGATGCAGGAACAAATTCAAGAATAAAGCCTGGCCTTAATTTTGAGATCCCTTTATAGATAGAATATGGTGCAGGTATAGAACTGTATCTCAAAAATAATGCTAATGAATCCCTATCAATTTTATTATTAAATCCTGGAAATTCTTTAATTGCTTTTAATTCAGAAGCAAATATAAATGTGTTATCAATCCAACCATAGTAAAGAGGTTTTTCACCTATTCTGTCTCGAGCCAATGAAAGGACATAATTTTTTTTATCCCATAATGCTAAAGCAAACATTCCTGATGTCTTCTTTAATGTTTTTTCAAGCCCCCATCTTTCTATTGCAGCTAGAAGTACTTCAGTATCTGAGTGGCCCCTCATTTTTATTGATGAATTCTTCTCAAGTTGGCTTAAAATTTCTTTATAGTTATATATCTCTCCATTAAATATAATTACGTATCTATCTGAAGAAGAATGCATGGGCTGGTGTCCGGCTGAGCTTAGATCAAGAATAGATAATCTTGCATGTGCAAAGCCTATTTTTGACTTTTCATCATGCCATATTCCCTTATCATCTGGTCCGCGATGATTAATTTTTTGAATCATCCTATCAAGACATGCATATGGATTGGATGAAGCACCAACAAATCCTGCAATACCGCACATTACTTAGCATGCTCCTTAATAGCTATATTATGATTTTTATATATTGTCTTTTTATCATAAAAAACATAATAGTAAAATATTGCGAATTCAACCCAAAAAAAGAAATGACGACCTGAAAAATGAAACAAACCTGAAACTATAAATGCTGCTACAAAAGCTGCTTGTAGATAAAAACCATACTTGATTCTATTAAATAAGAATGCAAAAAAAACAAAATAAATTATAGCCGGAAAGACCATACCAAACTGCATACTTAAATCAAGGTATGTATTGTGAGCTTCCCAATACTGAAAAGTGCCCTCCATACCACTATACTTACCTGCACCATATCCAAAGATTGGAGAACTTAAGGTTACTTCATAAGCATGAATTAACAAAGATGATCTTGATCCTCCTTGATCTGCAGTCTGCCATATTAAAATTATCTCTTCCAAGTAATTTGTCAAAATAAAATAAAGAATAGATAAGCCAATCATAATTGCAAACGACAAGCCTACTCCAAAAGAAAATCTTTTTCCAAATAACAAAAATATAAATAAATAAATTGCTACTGTCACAAACAAGGTCAAGGTATATGCATCACTTGCAGACTTCAATGTAATCCAAGTTATTATTGGCACTAAAATAAAGGAAAGCTTTGCATGATAAATAACTAATAACAAAGATGCTGAAGAAGCATAAAACATTAATTGATTTGGATTATCAGCAGCTCCAGTATATCTATCAGATTCAAGTGATGATGGGAAAAGTAATATTGTAATAATGTTTGTAAAAATATATGCATAAGCAAACCACAAAACTATATTCCCCATATTAATTTTTTTTGTCCTTAAGGCCTCAACAAGTAAAAAGGATAAAGTTATGCCCATCATAAAAGAAATAATATACTGTGGATCTGTTTTAAGTCCCACAAATAGTGATGTAACAAGAGTCATAAATGGTAACAATAAATATACAGCTAGAATCATGTATATCTTTATTAGTCCAGCAGTATTCTTTTCATATCTAAATATAGACTTGCCAACTAGTTGAAATAATAAAAATATAGCTATCAAAACCATCAGTTCTGCTATACCTATAGGCCCAAAGAATCGTAGAGAAGTCATATAACCTAGACCAAGTCCTAGTCCTAATAGCATTTCAACAGGTCTAATTTTTAAATTATAATTTCGAAGCATCAGCTAAAACTTTCTCCAATATATTAATTTGAAAATTCCTTTCAAATTTATTTCTATTTTGTAAATTAAATTTAAAATCATTATTTACTATATCTTGAATAAATTCTGATATTTCTGCTGAATTATTTGATGCCATCCCAAATTGATTTTTTTTGATTAAATTTGATGCTTCATCATTTATCGCACCTATTGATAAAATGGGCACTCCTGAGCCAATATACTCAAAAAGTTTTCCTGTCAAAATTCCTATCTCTTTAGGGTTATTCCATGTTAGTAATAATAAAAGTTGTGCATTTTTTTGTCTTTCTAAAGATTCTTTTCTTGAAACTTCTGAATTAGTTATTACACATTCTCCCAATTTATATTTTTTTATTAATGAGTCCACAAAACCAAGATTATTTCCGAAAAAATTAACTTGTACTTTATTTTTCAATTTATTTCCTAAAACCAAGGCTTCAAACAGAGGAGTTGGATCTCTCTTTCCCTCATACACCGAACCAGTATAAACAATATTAAAATTTTTATTAGAAATTTTTTCTTGACTAATTTTAAAGTCTTTATCGTCAAAGGCATTCATAATTGTATGAGAAGGTATTTCAGGATATTTTTTTTGAAGTATTTTTCTTAAAGGTTCTGATACTGTTATCAAAGAAGATGCATTTTTTAAAACAGATTTTTCTATTTTTTTATCTATCCACCAACTGTATCCATAATGGTTATCAGACCACAGATCTCTTAGCTCTCCAACCCAGGGCACATCAAATAATCGAGATATCTTGTTTGCTGTGATTAGTGAAGTATAGGGAGTTGCAGAAGCATAGATTACATCTGGTTTCCATCCGGAGCTAATTAGTTTTTTTGCCTCTTTGACAGCATAAGGATGCCATCCAATATGTTTATCAGGAAGTGAAATTATTCTATGAAAAGAACTTTTTAAAAAACTTAAGATTCTGCTTTTGATAGTGCCCTTATGAAGGATATTATTAATAGATTGAATTTTATCTTTACCGCCAAAAAAATAAATTGGTTTTTCAAGATCAATCCAGTTCGTTCTTAAAATATTTTTATCTAAGAAATCATATACTAAATTAGATCTTAAATTTTGATTATCAGCAGAAATAACTTTTACTTCATGACCTCTTTTTGATAAAAGTTCAGCAGTGCGTGTTGTTCTAACTGCGCCGATGCAATTATATGGAGCAAAAAAATATGTGATAAACAAAATTTTCATACGGAAGATGGGGTCTCGTGTTGAATGTCATGATTTTTTATCTTTTCAACAACAATCTCTGCAGAATCACCGTTACCATATAGCTTTATTGAATTTCCAGGTATTTTAAAATTTTTTATCTCATTAGCAATTTTTTCACTGTCAGCGCCTACAAGGCAATTCCAATTATTATCTACAAGCTCAACCCATTCGGTCTCGTCTCTTAATGTTACGCAAGGTTTATTAAAAAAATATGCCTCTTTTTGAACACCGCCAGAATCAGTACAAATTAATTTACAATTATCTTCAAGCCAAACCATTTCAAGGTAACTAACAGAATTAACTATATGAATATTTTTTGAAGGTTTTATATTATATTTGTCTAAATATGCTTTTGTTCTTGGGTGAAGTGGTAATATGATGTTTTCTTTTGAAAGCTCTAAGCCTTTAAATATACTTATAAGTCTTTCTGGTTTTTCTGTATTTTCGGCTCTATGGATTGTTGCAAGTACAAAATTACCTAAATCAATGTTCAAATCTTCAAACCAATCAGGTCGTTTTGCATTTTTTCTGTAAAAAAGAGAGGCATCTAGCATTACATCTCCAATATTATCTATTTTACTGCTTGCAATTCCCTCTTTTTTAAGATTGCTTAATGCTAATTCAGTTGGTGCTAGAAGCAACTCTGATAAATGATCAGTCAAAATACGATTAATTTCTTCAGGCATTGCTCTATTAAAGCTTCTTAGGCCAGCTTCAACATGACAAACAGGGATATGAATTTTAGCTGCTGCCAAGGCACCGGCAAGTGTTGAATTTGTATCGCCATATACAAGAACCCAATCTGGATTTTCCTTTAGTAAAAGATTTTCGATGCCCTCAAGCTGTCTTCCAACCATGGCACCATGATTTAACCCGCTGATATTTAAATTGTAGTTTGGTTTTGGTATTTGCATCTCACTAAAAAAAATATCTGACATATTTTTATCATAGTGTTGACCTGTATGAACCAGTATCTCTGTTATATCTTCAGAATTGGCAATTACACGTGAAACTGTGGCTGCCTTAATAAATTGAGGTCTGGCGCCAACAACTGTAAGTATACGCATTCTAAATTTTTCCTATCTTATAATTAAAATAAGTTAGATATCATAACATTTGGAGGTTACTGATTATATATTCTTGATCTTCCAAATCTAAATATGGACTCATTGGAATACTGAATACTTCTTTACAAAACTTCTTTGTATTCATTAATCCTGAACTTACCACATTACATTTTTTGTATGCTACCTGTTCATTTAAAGGTATTGGATAATATATGGCGGTCGGTATATTTTTTGAATTTAGGAAATCTATAACTTCATTTCTGTTTTTATGACGAAGAGTATATTGAGCCCATGCAAAACAATTATCACTAGAGAGCTCCGGTAGGACAAAGTCATTATTGATTAAACTTTTGTTATAGTGACGAGCGATTTTATTGCGTTTGTATATTTCATCATCTAATAAGAGAATTTTTTCTTTTAAAATAGCTGCCTGAATAGTATCAAGCCTAGAATTCATTCCAATATTAATATGTTCGTATTTATGACTTCCCATACCATGATTTTTTATTGATCTTATTAAATCTGCAATATTATTATCATTAGTAAAAATTGCTCCACCGTCACCATAGCATCCTAATGGCTTTGCTGGAAAGAAACTAGTTGTCGTGACGTCTCCGAAGTTTCCTATCTTCATTCCGCTATGAGAAGAGCCAAAACTTTGAGCAGCATCATATATTACTTTTAGATTATTGAAATTGATAACCTTATCAAGCTCTGTAGAGACTGATGGTTTTCCAAAAAGATCTACAGGAATAACTATCTTCGGGTTATGATTGTTATTAGTCGCATCTTTTATTGCAATTTCAAGACTTTCAGAGCAAATATTATAATCATCTCCAACATCTACGAAATAAGGTATGCCTCCCACTAATGCTATAGACTCTGCACTTGCAATATATGTAAAAGAAGGAACAAAAACTGCATCGTCTGATTTTACTCCAAGCGCAAGCAAAGCAATTGCAAGTGCATCTGTTCCGTTTGCACATGTAATAGAATTTTTTACTGAAGTATATTCGGATAGTATTTCTTCAAATTCCTCAACTTCAGGTCCATTGATAAATTTTCCATGCTTTAAAACTTTATCAACTGCAATTTTTATATTATCACTTATTAACTCATATTGACTTTTAAGATCAATAAAGGGAATTTCCATTATTCTTCCTTAATTAATGTATCGCCAACTAGTTTATATGTATCACCAGTTTTTTCACACTTATATTCATCATTCCCCTCAAGAGGAAGTGGAATTTGATTTCCATGTTCGCTCATCCATCCAATTTGCTTACCTGGCACACCTACTATAAGTGCATATGGCTTTACATTTTTATTAACAACTGTGCCTGCCCCGATAAAAGCAAACCGACCAATTGTTACTCCACATACAATTGTACAGTTAGCTCCCAGAGTTGCTCCATGAGATACAAGCGTATCTCTATACTCATCTTTTCTATCTATAAGAGATCGTGGATTATAAACATTAGTAAAAACCATACTAGGTCCACAAAATACACCATCCTCAAGATGAACGTTGTCATAAACAGAAACATTATTTTGAATTTTACAATTATCGCCAATAGTTACTTTATTGCCTACAAAAACTCCTTGCCCCATCGATACATTTTTACCTATAACAGCTCCACCACATACATGAACAAAGTGCCATATTCGTGAACCATCACCGATCTTGGCTCCTTTATCAATAATTGCACTTGGATGAACAGTTATAGCCATATTATTTATCTATGAAGGGATGATAGTCTCCCTTAGGACCA
>CEPB01005870.1_pt1 | contig 27226 bp, 45 predicted proteins | sample 530611 | NCBI WGS metagenome assembly CEPB01 (sample SAMEA2620672, study PRJEB7988) | marine metagenome | isolation source: saline water (ENVO:00002010), including
ACTAGATGCTAGAGGAAATGCTAGCTTACCGATAGACCGCAAGGTGACCTAGAGAAATCTTTAAACTTGACCTCATAAGCGAAAAAACCGACATTATTGATTTAGATTGAAGGATGATAGGCCATATACAATTACTAGCTATCCGCATAACTTATAATCTAATCTTTTATATAATCTAATTACAGCTGGTTGTTTAAACAGCCAGTTGTTGTGAGATTGTATGAAACCTTTTTGTACATTCTTAGTCTAAGTAATAAACACAATAGGAGGCAAACAGTGAAACAATTACTTGCAGAAAATCCAGTACACACAGAGCACTTACCTTTATTCAAAGGTAATCGTGAGGACTGGTTAAACAAAGTTGCGGACTTTATCTACGACAAAATCAAAGAAGAGTTCGTGCCGGTTGTTGCTAGAGAAAATATTAGATTATCCATCGGCTTTATGCCGGGAGGTGTTAAAGGTACAGCTATCGGTGTGTGTCACTATGAAGGACACAGCACTGGTAATTTTAGAGAAATCTTTATCAAGCCTACATTAGGTGCTAGTAATTTAGCGGAATGTATTGAAACAGCCCAGGTTGTAGCCCACGAAGTGACACACGCAGTGTTGCCCGCAGGTACTGGACACAATGCAAAGTTCGCTAAGATTATCAAATCTTATCTAGGTGCAGAGGGTAAGCCTACAGCAACAGTTGCTGGACCAAGGTTCACTCTTATGATACAAGACTTCATCAAAGAATTAGGATACCTTCCACACTCTAAGATGGTAGAAGATACCACAGGCAAAGGTTCTACTACAGTTGCAGTTCGTTGCACTGGTGCAGAAACTTGCCCAGGTGCTAGTGACAAATCACTTGCCCAAGGATGGGGACTAATTGCGAGAGTATCTATTGCAGTCTTTCGCAAAGTTGGTGACAACTTTAGATGTATGGCTTGCGGTTCTTCCACAGTTGTAGAATTACCGGAGAGATTACGCAAAGATTACGCCTAAGCGTATCTAGCTAGAGCTGGTTGTTTAAACAGCCAGCTTTATGGTAGATAACACAAGGTTATTTACAAAACTATATAGGAGGTACTAGTGAGTAAAAGTGACAAAGAAAATGCAAGAATTGCTAGAACAGCAATATCTAACATATATAACAACGATGACCTACAAACAGTTTATGACCTACTCAAAGAGAGATGGGACTTAAACACAAAAGTACAGGTAAATCAGTTCAATGAGTTAGACCTTGTCAATGTCAAGTTCAATGATGGCCAAGTACATAGAGCTAGAGTAGAAAAAGTTAACAAGAAAACAGTCAATGTTATTTTGTTAGGCCAATACCGAGGCAAAAAGTATAGGGTATCACCAGTTTACTTAGAAAAAGTGACCGAAGAAATGTTGCAAGAGCAAGCATAATTAGTTAGGACTGGTTGTTTAAACAGCCAGTCTTATAGTAAATATGCAAACACAAATATAGAAGGAGGCACAATATGCAAGAGTATATTGTTCAAGCTAGATGTATGTTCAGTGGGTACACAGATGTATTCAAGGTGCAGGCATCTAACGCAAGTAGTGCAGTAGAGAAATGGAGTAAAGACCAATTCGCTATCGCAGGAATTATAACAGATGTTAGATATGGTAAAGTTATCGCTTGCAAACTGGAACACTTTAAGCCAGGTAATGTAAGAGCAGACAACGCACCAGTCAACACAGCAAAAATGGGTAGCGGTAAGGGTATGGATGTTAAACCACTCAGCCACGCTAGCAAAGCAGAGCGTAAAGAGGCCCAGGAAATCATTGATGCAATGGTAGCCGAGGCAAAGTTCGCCAAAGCAAATCGTGTATCAGTTGATGACATCTATTGGGATGAGAATGACAAGTTGCAAGTTGTTGATGCTAACGAGCCACCACCATTCTAAGATACCTAGCTAGACCAGGTTGTTTAAACAGCCTGGTTTATGGTAAGTATCACAAGGATATTTACAGACACAGTTAAAAGGAGGTACGACTATGGCTATTTATAGAGTAGTGATAGAAGTAGATGAGGCATCCTTAGAAGATGCACAAGACCATATACTAAGTCTAAGCGGTAGTGATTTAGTAGATGAGATAGTAGAGGTAGAAAATGTTAACTAAAGAAGAATTGTTAGCAGTACTAAACGAATTAGAGAGAACAAAAGCAATAGTAGTAAGAGTACAGAAAGACTTTGGAGATAGTCTTTTGATTAGTTTTTCTAACTACTTAGAGGACACAGAGGAGGATGAATGAGCGACCATTCAAGAGATGACCAGCAACGAGTTGCGGAACAGTTCAAGGCAGACTTAGAATTAATCCAAGACTATTTGAGGGTACAAAAAGAACAGGACTTGCGAGAAGAGCAAGACATAGAGGTTAGGTTCTTCAGTGAGGTGTTCAGTGATATGAAGGTGACAAGTAGAACTCAACAAGAATTTGAAATAAGAGAAGAGAACCTTCATTGTAATCACTATGGATGCGAGGAGATGCTATCAATAGAAGTTCATTCAAGCGATGGACAGCTAGGCATAGATAACATTACCTGGAATTGGGATGATGCAAAGGATGAAATGATACCAGTATTCTATGCAGAAGTTATCTACCTTGACCGAAGTAGAGTATCAGCAGACAGCGGTATAGATGGTATGGTGTACAAGACTATCAAGCAGATAGACTTACCATTCAAGCGAGCCTGGATAGAAGAAACAGACTTGCAAGCAGTGCTTGATTATCTAAAGAGCAAAGAGTTCTTACATTGGATAAGAATACTAAGCAATGTGACACACAAAAAAGTAATCAACTAACAGCCCAATGGGGTAAGACATTCTAGGGTTGGGTGCCTCCGGCCCTAGCTTGTCTAGTTGTTTAAACAGGAGGCAAAATCTTAAACAGTTATTGACTTTTATTCAATAGACCTTTAAGATAGTATAAGAAAATAAATAAGGAGGTGGACTTGTGAGCGAAACTTACGAGCCTAATAATTCACTAATAGAAATCGGTAGCAACTCAACCTATACACTAAACGAATACAGTGTATGGTTAGAAGTTGAAACTAATCCTAACAGTGAACAGAACACAACAGTAATGATACATCCAACAGCCTTTGAGCACCTAGCTAAAGCTATGGGATACGCAAAGGAAATAGGAAGTGTTGATGGAGAAACAGCAGTAGAAAAATGGGATACAGTTGTACAAAAACAACTGGTGAAGGGGGCAAAGTATGGGAGAACCAGCAGAGAACGAACCTACAGATGAGATAACCTTTGAGGTAATCGTAAAGAAAACCTATAGGTATAAGTATCCAATGGATGCAAATGGGTTGTACGATGCAAGGCAGATGGCCCTGGAAAGTACAAGCCAAACAGAACATTTTTATCTAAATGATAATGATGCAGAGTTGCAGACAGAAGAGATACAAGACATAACAGTAGTACAAGGAGATGGTAGTGAGGACTGGTACGAATGACCAGTCACACTACTTGTTTAAACAAGGAGGGAAATCCGTGCAAACATTTGATGAATGGTTAGCTAATTGCCCAATACCATTTACACAGACAAGAGATGATGGAGATACTATGACATTTACTTTTGAAGTAGGTAAATTGGAGGAGGATAAATCGTGCTAAGTGTACAAGGATTAATCATAATGTTTATGTTCGGTGTTGCAACGACACTAACGATTACAGCAATGTGGTTGTTTTATACCGAGTATAAATTAAATCAACAAAAGCAAAGAGAGAGAATAAGCCAAGACTTATTACGACAAATATTTGGGAAGGATAAAGATGCCGAATAGAGCAGACAGAAGAAGAGCAAAGTCTAAGAAGAGAGGTGGTAGCCAAAAAGCACACGCCCATATGACAAGCAAACTTAATGCAGAACGCAACGAGCGAGAGCTGGTGCAAATGCTTAGGAAAAAAGTGAGGGAAACAAATGAGTAAAGAATTGAGGTGGGAAGATTTACCTGGTGGTACAGATATTGATGTAGAAGTAGGTAGCCCGGAGTTTAAAGAGATGATGTTAGGTGTAATGAAACGCAAACACGATGACATAAACGAGCCGGACTTTGACCTTACGCCCAGCAGAGAAGAACTAATACACAACTTGAACGCACTCAAAAGCAAATTAGATGCACAGTTAGCGGTACTTAACCAAGCTATCGCCAATACAAAAGATGATGGACAAGTTGTAGAGTTGGTACACGCAAGAGATAAAGTACACGACAATAAAATAATTGCAGATTGTGAAATAGATATTCACAAGTTGCAGATACGAATACAAAATATATTAGATAAGTATAAGGTTGTTTAAACAATGAGTAAAAACCTAATCAATACTTGTTTAATATTCAATAGGTGTTAGCATAGTAGTATGAAATACATTGTGAAATGTGTAAGCATAATTGATAGTAGCACTATGCAGTGGGAATATGATGACTTAGAACAGGCCAAACGCCAAGTAAGACATCTTAAAGACTTAGGTGCAAACAGTCAAATCATACGCTTATACGAAACAATACCAGCTTAAACAGAAAGTAAGAGGTGGAGTATGGCCCAAGGCCTAGACTTTACGAACCCCAAATCAATACGAAACTGGGGAATAAAATTAGCGAACAGTTGTGGTGGTGCAGAAGTGAGGGCATCCGGCCCATTGATACACAAACCAAATCCAGTATTAGCTAACGCTTTATTGGAACAGTTCGCACAAGCATATAACAAACAGTTAATAGAAGGAGAAACAAATGCCGGAGAAGAAGAATAGAGTTCTAAAGATAGAAGTTTTAATTGATGATGAAACTGCATATCAAAGAACAGCAGAGCATAGGGAAAACTTTTTTAAAGGATACATAAATAGTATTCCTGGATGCAAAGTAGTAAATACAGAAATAGAAGATGCGGAGGTGATTAACATTGACAACAATGGAACAGACAACAGCGACAAATAATCTTCGTGGTATTCAACACGAAATAAATAGATTAGAACAGCAAAAACTATCTAAGCTAGAAGTTCGTAAGAATTATATTACTGCTTGTTTAAACAATGGGATGACAGTCAAGCAAATAGCGACTATCTTGAACATTAGTCTAGCAAGAGTATATAAAATATTGGAAGAGGTAAAAGTAAATGCCTAATCCCATACAAAAGAACCCGGCCTATAAAGTATTCGGTAAAGGATACGCTTGCCGGCACCATAAAAAGCACACAACAAAATGTAAACCATATGAGAAATGGGATACAAACTATTGTGACTTTGAAACTTGGTGGAGATTTTGTATGCAAAGTAAAAACGCAAAACAAAACTTCTTGCGATACCGCAAGGAGATAGGAATAAGGAGATAACAAATGGATGATAAGACCTTAAAGGCACTTATTAAAAACTTCCCAAAGGAAGTTGTAAAGGATGCACCGAAAGGAAAGTTCGGCAAGTATGTACCTCACCATATCGTGACACAAAGACTTGTTGATGTAATTCCTGGAGGATATGACTTCACATATGAAGAAGTTAGAGGCAAAGACAATGCGATAGTCGGGGCCAAATGTAAACTTTACATTAAAGACCTAGACCAAACTATAGAAGAAGTTGGTGATGTTGATATACACGCACTGGAGAGAAACACTGAAAGCGAAGTATTAAAACTAGCAGTTAGTGATGGTATCAAAAGATGTTGTATGAGAATAGGACTAGGCCTAGAGCTTTGGACCGGTGGTATAACTGAAGAAGAGTTCTATGCACAAGGTGAAACAACCAAAGAGAAACCAAAGGCCGCACCTAAACCAGCACCTAAACCTAAGACTGAAGAGAAGTTCTTAGATGAGGACCCAGGAGATATGCTTAATAGATTACGCAGTGCAATGGAGTTTCACGAGGAGAACCCAGCAGTAAGAAGGCTTGTAAAAGATATGGCCTGGAAAGACTGGAAGAAATCCGGGAACAAAACAGTTGTATCTCAATGGAACGAGAAGGACTTTAATTTATTTATGGACCTATTCGTACAATACCAGGAAAGCAAATTCCAGGAAGAAGATGACACAGATATTGTAGGTGAAGTATTTGGAGATGTTAAAGAGGTTAAAGATAAACCAGTAATTAAAAATCCAGGTGATGCACCAACAGAAAAACAATTAAATACATTTAATGGATGTTTAGCTAAGGCAACTGATGAGGGCAAAACAGAATTAGTTAAGAAGGCTAAGGATGCATTACACAATGGAGTAATTAACAAAGGTAATATCTTTGACTGGATAGATACCAATACCTGGTCACTTATAGATGGCTCTTGAAAAAGCCGGAGGAGAAAATTTAGATAGGCTTATCAAGAAGATTAAGGATAGATACCCTAATCATAATTTTGATATACCATCTATGCCCTCAACCAAATGTAAGTTCAAGCATCGTTGCAGTAAGGAACAACCAGTCTATTACGACAATGATGGAAACTATTTTTGTGCGGTAATGGATAAAGTTGTGACCAATACTGGTTCAATGAAAACTGAACTGCAAGGATGCAATGCTTACTTGGTAGAATTAACACATAGGAAAGATGAGGAGAAGAGAAGGAATGCTAATACCCCTATTTTTTAAATTGGTATTACCCCTATGTATCTATCCAGCTGGAGAGATGCCTAGTGACATAAGCCTTTATTCTAATTGTTTAAACAATGTGAAGAAGATAGAGTATGTAATTGAATGGGAACCTCTAATAAGCGAACACTTCAAAGAAGAAGATGTAGCGGAGGTTCTCACAATTATATACTGTGAAAGTTCGGGCCGGCCTAATGCAGTCAACGATAACACGAATGGAACTAGAGATGTTGGTCTATTCCAGTTTAACGATGACACTTGGGCCTGGCTTACACCCAAACTAAAGATTACTAGCCCAAGAACTGACCCAGTTATATCAACAAAGGTAGCATCTTGGTTGTGGTACAACGATGGTAAGCACCATTGGTATAGTAGCGGACACTGCTGGAGGAACGATGCCTAAGAATAAAGACTACGACATAGACACACAAAAGTTTCACGATGACCTTGCAAAAGGTGAAGAGATGGAGGAACTATTTAAAGAGTTTATGTTAGGTAAAAACATAGAAGTTAAAAGCGAAAGACATATATGGGAGAACACACGAAACCATTTTGTGGAGTATTCTTATATGCCTATCGGTAGTAATGAGTGGGAACGCAGTGGTATAGCAGCTACAAAAGCTGAATACTGGTGTGTGTTTCTTGTTGATGAGTTAGAAATTCCTGTCATTGCTTATATTGTTAGAGTTGCTGACCTTAAAAAAATAGTAAGTAAATATCTACAATCCAAAAGGGATGTGGTCGGTGGCGATGGTAATAGAAGTAAGGGAGTACTGGTACCCATTGATGAGATAGCAGGTCTAGCCTTTAAAAGCTAGGCCTGGCCTGCTTGTTTAAACAATGACTGGAAAGCTAGGGCCTCTGTCGTTTATTAATAAAGTAAGAACCCCTGGATGTGACCAAAGGCCTGTTCGTTGTGTAAAGTCTATACTTTTATCTATGGATGGGCATTGAAACCAGTGTCTATCTCCTTGTGTCTTGGCCCGAAAGTGATGGTAATGGCCTGTGACTAGAATTTTCGCATCACCCGATGGTAAGAACCCATACATTTGACCCTTCCACCAGTTCTCTATCTTGGCCTCTGCATTCCCACTGCCCGAACTCATATGGCCGTGAGTAAAAGCACAAGGCACACCCTTTATATCTAAGTTTAAGTGATAACCCTCCGGAACTATTACCTCTACCTTCTTGTATCTCTCCGGATTAGCTTTAAATATCTCATCCATTATTTGTATATGCATAGTGTCACTGTTATCTAAACGATTAGACAACACTTGACCCTTAGAACTTCTTGTCATTTCTCCGTGATTACCAGGAACACCAGTAAGAACTATCTTATCTGCGTGAGGTAAGAAGTTTTCTACTGCCTTAAATATCATTGCCCTGGCTAATGCATATTGTTCTAATAGATTTAAAGAAACATTGTGTGGTTGACTGTCGTAAAAGAATTTACTGCACCCTTCTGTAAGGTCACCCATTCCTATTAGGTATATCTCATCTATCTTCATACCCATTTTTCTGTAGTTCTTTAGTAGTTGCAACCCATCTTGTAAAGCAACATCAAATCTTTTGACTGTATTCTCTACACCATAGTCATCTTTACCCAACTGAAAGTCGGCCATAAAGAAGCAGAATGCAGTGTCACCCTTAAAGATATTATGCTTTGGTAGTGGTGGTTTCTTGACTGCCTGTTTAAACAACTCCTTGTAATACTTATCTCTTGATAAATTTTTTCTACGAATTGTACCCTTGAATGCATAAAATGTTTCAACCCTACCACCTTTAAGCTGTGCATTCCAGGAAGATACCTTTAAAATACCATCTATCTCATACTCTTTAGGATTAAATCCCCACTTCTTTAGTATGTTGTCGTAGTTATTGTGGTAGTTCTTATCAGTGGTGACCTCTGTTATTTCACCTCTGTTTGTTTCGTGATTAAATTCAGCGTTAGGTTTCCAACCGGCTTTGTAAAAGTTATTACTATTCTCTACCGGTATCCCTTTATCTTTTTTCTTTTTAGACAATGTTTACCTCCGTTTTTATTGCTTGTTTAAACAAGTATATAACGGATGTTGAATTACCCCGGTATTTAACTTTGATTATTTAGATGCAGTTGTTGTAGATTTATTACCAATTTGTTTTTTGGCGAACTCTTTTACTACAACGAGTGCGGCTGCACCACCGGATAGGGCGGCTAACTGTACTGCATCAGCATCAACACCAACTAATGGTGCTACTGTGAGTGCAGATATGAATGCCTCTACGAATGTCCAAATAGTTTTATTAAGAACTTCTTTGTATTCCTTACTCATTTTATACTCCCACGCATCATTCCAAGGTGTCCACCGCAAGTCCTTCTTGAACTTCCCCTCGGTATTTCTTGCTCTTTTATATTTTTCTAGCATTATCTAATTACTCTACCCTTTAGCATAGCATTAGTTTTAATAACATTACCATTGACTTCTTGTAGTTTCTCCATAATATCCTTTGCAATATCAACATCTATGCTAGAGGCCTGGTCCAATGGCTTAGTAAATAGTTTATTAATAGTTGTGTATTCTATTGTGACCTCTTCACCTTTAAGTATTGCATTTGATATTTTTGGATAGGCCTTCTTGTACGCATCAGCACTGGCCCCGATAAACCCTTTGTCGCTAACATCTAAATCTTGTTGAGAATTTCCTAGCAATAGACAGCCCGATGTGTTATTTTCAAAATTCCCCTGGTGAATTAATATCCAAGAGAAGCCAGGCACATCTTGTATGTGCAACATACCACGATGCATAGTAGGATATTTCTTAGCGTACCTGGTATTAAAACCACCTGCATTTCTTAGCTTAATCTTGTAAGTACCTTCCGGGATGCAGGTTTCGTGCATAACTTTTACATCTCTTTGTTCATCTTCAAGTGTATAACATTCAAAAACACCATCAATGAACAGTAAACCATTGGTCGCATTACTTCCAAATTGTGTTCTAACTACTTGTAATTTCATTGTATCTCCTAGTTTCTCTGCGTACTAGATAAGCAGTCAATGGATTAGTAAGACTTTGTAGTAGTGCAACTAGAACTACCATACTTACAATCGCAAATCTGTACAAATGAACCATCATCTCTACTATCTACTATACACAATTTATTGATTACTTTCTAACCAAGTTAACCTGTCATCTAACACATCTAACTCCCATAAATCATTTTGTATGTTTTGTACCTGTGTTTCCAGTCTAATTATTTTGTCACCTAAATCATTCCATTCCCAAATTTCCGGTACATATTTTTGGTCCAGGTCCCAGTTAGCATCTCGTAATGCTTGTTCGGTATCGTACTTTAATGTAGCTATATTATTATTTAGGTTGTTTATCTCTGCTTGAAGGTAAGCATATTGACTTTCGTAATACTCTACTTGTTGTGCTGTTTGTTCTAATGCATATATTTTTTCATACAATACTGCAATATCATTTGATACCATCGTACTATCTTTGAGTGTTTGAAACTCATACTCAATGTTATTCATTCGGTCATCAATACCTTGAAGCGTATTGACTATGTCCGCAGCTGTAGTTAGTCCTGCACCAACAGAACCCATAAGACCTAAAGCTACAGCAACAAAAGCAATATTCTCTTTTAGCTTAGCTAGCATTATTCACCACCGCAGCAACCGCCACCACAACAGTCCATACTATCCTCCTACTTTAAATAAAATTTCTCTAATTACTTCTTCAATTACCATTAAGTTTTGGTTAAATCCTGCAATACTGTCTTGATACGCAATAACTTGTGCTTTTAAAGTAGCAACTTCTTGTTGCATATCATTGACTGTTTTGAATAACCAACCTACAAGTGCAGCTAAACCACCTTGTAGTATTTGTCCTAAATTAACTTGGGCTTTCATTGTTCTCCTACATTAAAGCAGCAACAACAAGTCCACCTACTGCGATTAATAATCCTAATACTTTATAAAATTCTGCTTTGTCTAGTTTGGCCTCTAGTTTTTTATCTATCTCTTTTAACTGGTCCATTACCATATTTAATAACTCCTTATTTGTATATCCATTTGTAGAGTTAGCCATTATGGTAAATCATCCGCATCATAGGTTATCCAGTCCCAGTCTTGTTCGGTACTGTAATTGCTAATGTTTTTTAAAAAAATAAAAAAATCTCTGCAAAAATAACCAGCTATAAATACAATAAATAAATCCATAGATAGGATTATATCACAGAACTATGCCTCTCTATATTCAATGTTCTTTTTAATTTCTGCAAACATATTCTTTGGCCTTCGTGAAAGTATGTTATTAAATTTTCTTTTAGTTCCGTGCCTTTGGTAATTAACAAATCCATTATTTACTTTAGACCATTGTTTAAACAGCGGGCCTGGAGTAAAGTATTGTAGCTCTACTGGCTTAGAAAACAACAACTTCATCTGTGGTTCACCTTTAATAAAGTGTGCCTCTTCTTTATCAGTAAAAGCCCAAGCACTAGACAAAGGCCTAGCCATTCTACCTATAGGCATAGTTGCCTCTATGAATTTAAGGTTGCTTAATTTACTCCTTGTTTCGCTAGCTTGTAATCCTATTATTGACATATCAATATCTTCTTCACACACAAATACATAAGGCATAACCATTTGAAACTGTGGTTGGTGTTCGCTATACCATTCATTGCTGTGTGTAAAAATTAAAGTATCCGGTGTCCATATAAACTCATCTATTATATCTTTACTCTCTGCAAAAAATTGATTAAATATATCTCTCTCTTGCACCTGGTTGTATATAAAGTTAGGTTTTATTTTTAAATCATATGGTGAAAGCAATACTCTAGTTCTACTTGCGTGTTCACCAACTACCGGGCATTTAGCTAACGATGCATATTTAGCAGGGTTTTCATAAATAACACTAGGTGTTTCTACTAATGGTGATATTGTCCAATATACTTTTGTTCTACTCATACTTTCCTATCTTATAACTTCCGGTAAACATACTTCTTCCATTGTACTGTGATAACTTTATTCGTGCTTTGGTTGCTTTGTCTATGTCACCATAGTATTTATTTTCCGGTTTTAATTTTTTTCTTTTGAATGGAACTATCTGTGATATAGGTGTTCCTCTCGGTATAAATATTTCTTTTTTATCACCAAACAAACATATTGTAGTATTCCATTCAAAGAATGTATCTGTACCATTTATACCGGCCATTACTTCCCAGTCCCGGTTGTAATCAAATAACAAAGGTAGCTCATAACAACTCCATCCTGGAGGTGTTAATACTTTCCAGGGCGACCTACATTTATAAACAACATTTACTCTGTCGTGTGGTAAGTAATCTTCAAACTGTTCTTTTGGATGTCTGTCCCAGCTATGTTCGCTATCGGGAGTTCTCCATCCCCATCCTTCATCACTGTTATTTAATACAACATCTGCCCACATTTTTAATAGATAACCTTGACCAAACCATTCTATAAAACTAGGGCATCTTTTAACTGTTCCACCTCTGTCATATTTTTTTTGACCATCAGTTAATATAGGCATATCTTTAAACCATTTAGGATATTCTAATCTTGAAGGTTGAGGATATAATTCTTCGGGCATACCTTCCCACATAGAAACGAATTGTATTTTATTATCCACCATATTTTTAGTTTAGCTACTTACTCAAACTGTGCAGGTATTTCCGGTAAATGTGTGACTGGAATGTTATCTTGCTCACCATCCGGTTCTTCTACTGGTCCAGGCATTACATCTAATGTGTTAGTTATCCAGTCTAAGACTGCTTGTTTGTTTTCAAAATAGTATATACCTAAGTGTTCAGTGACATTGATACTAACTATTTGTTCACCTAGTTCTTCACCTGTCACTGGATTAATCCATTCCGGTACTGTTTCTTGAAAACTTTTTGCAGGTATATTTACTTCTACTGTGGGATGATTTTTAGCACTAACATAATCATCATTTTTTTGGTCTAAAACTTCATCATCTTCAGTCACACCAAAGTTGTCTAACCAGTTCCTATGACTTTCTATATTGTCATTAATCCATATTTTCATTAAGCATATCCTCCACCTGTTAATAAACCACCATTTCCTGCTGATGAACCGGAACCTCTACCGCTACCAGTGCTACCACCATTAGTAGAAACAGTTCCATTGTTTGTAAATGTACCTCCACATATAGCGACTAATGCACCTCCACCTGTACCTCCACCACCACCTGCTGATAATCTTGATGTACCACCTGTTTGTCCACCACGACCTTTAGTTTCTATTACACCACCGGAGTTAATTGTTATATCACCTGTAGCATATACGACTAAAGAACTTGATACAGAACTGCTATGACCACCATAACCAGCACGGCTATCGCTACCATTACGAGAGTTATTTGCACCTCCGCCTCCAGCTGGATTACCATTTCCACCTGTACCTCCAGCATCAGCTGTCCAATATCCCCATTTTGTATAACCGGATGCACCACCATTACCACCATTTCGTGAGTATGTAGTAGCACCACCGCCACCACCTCCACCACCTTGGTAGTGACCTGGATATGCTATTCCTCCACCTCCACCACCACCGGAACCTCCGGCAAATGAGTGTCCTATAGCACCATTACCACGGCCATATGAACCATATTGTCCTTGACCTCCACCACCTGTTTGTATTGCGGATGCTGTTGAAGAACCATTAGTATGCGAACCAGCACTACCATCAAAAGCAATTATTGTACTACCAGCAGTTTCATTAACATTTCCGTTTATTGATAAAGCACCAGCTGCGGATGTCCTACTTTCACCATATTGGTAAGTGCTAATAGTTCCATCAACTGTTAAATTACCATCTACATATATGTACATACCATAACAATCTGTAGATGGATACAATGTAAATCCGGAACTTATTGTTAAGTCACCATCAATTCTTGCACAAGATAATTTAGATGTTGCTGCCGGTAAAGTACCTGCACCAAAAGATATAGGGCCTGTATAATTTGTAAACTTAGCATCTCTGTTTGTACCATTAATATTAAATGTCGGGTCATTTCCAGCTGCATCACTTGCTGCATCGTATCCTCTTAGGTGTTCTAATAAGTCTGCACTTTCACCTGTACCTGCATAAACAGCACCTCCTAATAAAGACACTGAAGAAACTATTGGTCCCGATGTGACTTCTATTCCTAGATTTTTACCTTCTTTTAAATTAATTAATATGCTCATACTAAACCTAAATTATTTAACTCTATTATATCATTTTTACATACACCAGCTTCACTAACTGTTTGATTAATAAATCTACTGCAATGTTTTATTTGATTTGTAAATAGTGTTTCTAAATATTCCTCTCCTTCTTCGTTAAAATCTAACACTTCAAGATAATCTTTATGGTGCATTGGTTGATAATCTTCCATATCTTTAAATGGGGATATTAATGTTTCAAACACCTATGACCAGTCCTTTATTACAGCGGCCTCTGTTTCCGGGTTTATAGTTGTCTGTTTAAACAACTCGTTATACCATTCAATATCATTGGTTGGTTTAGTATTTGTACTGTGACATACCGGCATTAAGTTTCTATCTTCTGCAATAGAAAAACATCTTCTATCTCCACCATCATCAATAACACATACAATCTCTATATCTTCCATTAAACTGCAACACCTTCTACTTTTGTAAGAGTTCCGTGTTGGCCTCTATGCCCGTGTTGGCCGGAAGTTAAATACTTACTGCCTGTTCTACCACCACCAGTACCACCATTTATATTTGTAGTAATGCTGCTAGATATAGTTCCTCCTGCTAACAATATAATTCTACCTCCACCGGAAGCACCACCACCATAAGCATAAAGAACTTCAGTGCTAGTAAAAGAAGCGTATCCTCCATTACCACCACTGCAATCAATAGAACCGGAACCTAATATATCTCCACTAGCAGCTAATACAAATAAACCACCTGTATAGCTAGCAGCTGCGGAGTTTCCTGTACCAGTTGGATTACCAGCACCACAACCCATAGCGTAAGCACCACCACGGCCATCACCACCTTGACCACCATATCTTGTAGGTGCAGGGTTGTTAGAACTACCTATGTCACCACCACTACCGGAACCACCGGAGAATGGAGAACCTTGGTTGTTTGAGTTTTGTCCTTCGTTAGTTGCACCACCACCATATCCACAACCACCGGAGTTATCTCCTGTATTTGAACCTGTAAAAATGTTAAAAGCATTGCCGGAAGGTGCAGGCATTTTACTAAGTATTGTAGCTAATGTACTCTCTACACCATTAGCTGCACTGGAACCATTGCCCCAGTCACTAGATGTATTATCACCACTTTGTGTTTCACCGGATTTAATCCATTTTAAATTCCAAGATGTATCAGCTGGAGTACCTAGGTATGCACCACGCACTGTTATTGCACCATCAATAGTTGCATCACCATCTACAAATATCATAACTCCATTGCATTTAGAAGCTGGTTCAAGTGTATCACCAGCACCTAAGTTAAAAGATGAATATTGTCTTACAACCATATCACCTGTATATGTTCCTGCATTGTTAACTGTCCAAGTATAAGCAGCCATTAATCATTACCTCCTGTATATGCACCATCGCTACTGTCACCGAAGTAGTTAGGTTGAATGACAATACTAAATGACCTTGGGTCACCATTGCCTTTGTCATCTTCTACTGTTATATCAAAGTTAGATGTTGTACTACTAGTGACTTGTCCTGGTGTACCACTAATTGTAGCAGTTCCATTTCCATTATCTACCATTGACAATCCTGTAGGTAATGAACCGGAAGTTATGCTAAAGTTTTCTCCATTGCCTTCTTCATCTGCTGCGGCAACTGATATGTCTGCACTTTGAGAAGCTATTGTTTTACCAGGCCTAAAAGTTCCTAGTAGTCCTGCTGCTGTTGTCCACACTGGAGGGTTAGTATCTCCGGCTGAATAGATAGCTAGTTTATATGCACCTAAAGGCATTACGCATTTCTACTGTCTTGGAATGCAGTGATATGAGGTGTTCCACCATTGACAAAAGCAAAGGTTAATATATCAACTGTATCAGTAGAAGGGTTTGCAGTAATAGTTATTCCACCATTACCACTTGTATTACCTGTGACTGCACCCGCACCATTAATTGTTATTGCATCTAACGCAACTGTATAAGACTGTGAAGATGGTTGTGTAAATAATATTTGTACTACACACATACCACTTGTTGGTAAGTTAAGAAAATCTATTCCTGTCACGCTTTCAGTTAAGGTGACTGTGTGTATATTTCCGTTATCAATATCTATATCTAAGTTTCCTCCTACGCTAGCTGAACTACCATATACTGTTTCTGTAAAATCTTGTATTACTTTGTTTTTTATTGTAATTGCACCATCTGTTATTTGGTCGTGCATATCTTCAAACATTTCTCCAACAACGGCCATACGAACTACTGTATTTTGTGCGTGAACTGGGTCTGTTGTGTGTCTGCCTTCTTTATCTCGTTCTACTGTAAGAGTAGTACCAGCAACATTAGTCACTAACATTACTTCTCTTTTAGATGCTGTATCCGGGTCAACTACTATGTAGTATGGTGCATTAATAGCATCAGTTCCATTAGAAGTAGCTACCGCAGTAATGTCAAAAGCTGTATCACTACTACCTATTTGAGTAGATGCAACTGTACTTTCATAAAAGTTGCTGTAATTAATCTGTTGTGCGGTCATTTATCTCCTTGTTTAAACAATGATACCATATATTCTACCCACCAAATATTGCTTTACCAAGCATTGGAAGTCCAAATACTTCTTCGCTTGTAGGGTCAGTTGTTAATGGTACCCTAGTTCCTCTTACTGTGACTATAGCAAATAGAAAATCACTACCAATATTTTCATTATCAATAATTGGATAACTTACTTGTTCTACTACACCTCTTATTGTTTCCTTGGGCGTATATAACTCTAGTGTCACAGCATCACCTTCTTTTTGTTTTAGTGCCGTATATAAAACATCTCCAAGTCCTTTTACTCTAAGAGGTTTTCTATTAGGCCTTTCAACTCTATCACTTAAATTAACTGGTATCTGTGCAACAACAAGTTCGGGCCTTGCTAATGCACGAAACTGCATAGATTTAACATAAGGTGTAGATACCTGGTCACTAGATTTAAGTATTACCTTACCAATAATGTACCTAGATACTTCTGCTATTTGTTTTTCTGTGTCACCAACACCTATAATTTGTGTTAATGCATTCTTAAAACTACTGTGTGTTGGATTATCTAGGGCTTCAAATACTGTACTGTACTCTAACTCTACACTTGTGTTGTCTGCTAAAGACAATGTAGATATTTCTGCACCTACATACTGCTTATGTTCTGCTGTAAAGAAATCAGCAGCAGAAGTAATGAGATAACCTTCTTGTTTAAACAACGAGGTTTCCCTGTATAAATCTTGGCCTGCTACAACAATGCAGAATTTATCCCCTGCAATAGTTATACCAGTTATATGGCCTCCTGCACCTGCCTCTAAATCTCTAGCAAAACCAGCAGTTGGTAAATAGTATCTCCATAAATAACTTTCATTAGTATCTTCTTGTACTCCTAAATAAACACTATCTCTTGATACAAACATATGTTTAGGTGTTGTATCTATACCAGTAATAACCCATTCTTTTATTAATTGCCTACCTGCTAGCACATATAAATCATCTGCTACTGATAATTGTGCACGATAAAATCTTCCAACATCCCTGGTATATTCTTTTGTACCAAAAAATACCTGGCCTTCTGTTGCAGCTATTGAATGTACCTCTTCAAATGGTATAGTAGTTTGGCCTTTTAGTGTCATAGTACCTTCTACTTCTTTAATAGAATATATATTTCCATCTGTTGCGGCTACTAGAACTACTGCACCTGCATCAGCTACTTGTGATATGTGGTGTGTGTCCTCAAAAGATACAATTTGTGCAGAAGTTTGTAAATCACTTGCACTCCAGGAGTGTTCAAATGGTGATAATGCCCATAATCTCTCTACTGTTCCATCATCACCGCTAATAAATAGCTGTCCTTTAGCAAACCATATACCATTTAGGCCACCAGCAGCAGCTTGTGCTGTAGTAAGAACCGACCAAGTGCTACCATCGTAGTAAATTACTTGCGAACCTGTAGTTCCATTAGCAGTTGTAGCGTACAAATTGTTTCCTACTGCGGCTAATCCTGTAAAGTTATGTGTTGCACCATTAGTTCCGGAAGCTATTGTACTCCAGGTCACACCATCATCAGTAGATAAATGTATATCTGTTCCATCTGTCACATACAAATAACCATTAGTTGTTTGAACAAGGTAGTTGTTTGTATTTGAAAAACTTATTCCTTCCGGTGCTGTTGTGTGTAGTAGGTGAATGTTATAAGATGTTTCATCATCTCCGTGAAAGACATCTACACCATTACTGTCCCAAAATCTATTAGCATCATTAGCTTTTGCATCAGCTCTATGTGCGGTATCTAAACCTTGACCAGCAGAAAAATTATTCCTGGAGTATATTCTTCCAACATTAGATGTAAAATCTTCGGGATTTCTTGCAACATTAACTGTGTTGTCTTGAACATCACTGGATTGTATTGTTAATGTTCTATCTGTACCTGCTGCTGAACGCAACAATAACTCATCAATACGCACATCATATCCATATCTTTGAGGATTTGTAATATTATTAGTAGTTGCAACCCTAGGCACTTGGATACACCACACTGTTAAGAGTGACTGGTTCCGGGAACCTTGCTCTTAAATCTTTTCTAGCTTGATTTATAAGAACTTGTTGATATTGCAACAAACTATTCCTAATGCTGGTAGCTGAATTAACTGGGAATGTAGTTAGGGCCATACTCTCTGTTATGTATTCAGCAGTAGCAGAAGGTATATCTCTACCTGCTAGTATCTGTGCGGCTACTCCGGCCATAACTATAGGTTCGTATTCTGTTTCTAAACCTATAGAAGATAATGTTGTATCTTCATTTGTTATCTCACCGAATTTTTTCTTAAATGTGCAATGAACATTTACACCATTATTTACACCGGAGAACTGTACTACTTTACCACTAGCTGTGACTGTTGTAGGCACATCAATTAGTTCTACTGCTACACCTCTAAACTGTACCGATGTTTCACTACCGGAAGATAGGTTTGTATATTGTGATACTGCTTTAAGTGGTGCAACAATTCTATTATCATCACCACCTGTCAGTGCTACATATCCTGTAGCAGCTGCTATTGTTTGTTCTTCTATTGCGTAGAGAGTAGGATACAGATTTTCTATTTGGTCTTTAACTGCATTAAAAACATTAATTCTTGGGAATGCAGGTGATAATTTAATTAAATCGTTTGTACTGTGAGTTTGTGCAGTTGTTCCTCTAGCACCTCTTGATACTGTGATAGTATTTCCAGCAGCATTAAGTCCTTTAGAATACATAAGTTCGGTACCAATTTCTATTATTGCACCACCATCTAATGCATCTTCTTCTTCAATGCTTAACAAATCACCATCATAAGCAATAGTTGTTTCAGTTGTACCTATACCAGTAGTTAGATATGTATAGCTTTCTAAACTATCCATTGGTTCTAAATACTCTCTAAAGGTCCTATCTACTAGGCCTCTTATATCACTACTCATTTTTTACCTTATGCTGAATGAAATACTAATTCAATTTTACAGTCATAGCTTTCTGCTTGTCCAGCTACGACTTTAATTGCACCTACTCCAGCCCATCCACTAGGGTCAACACGAACTTGTTTGTCTGCTGATACTGTATATGACACATCTGTACCATCAGTTTCAACTAGGTTTTTAAAAGCCCCGGATGAATTTGTAGATGTCACTTGAAATGTAATTGTAGAACTTGTTATTGCAGCTGGGAACCTAATTCCTGCTAGTAATAAACCATCAGTATCTACTGCTGTAGAAACTGTAGTGCTTTCGCTTACATCTATAAGTACTGTTTTGGTTTTGTATAAACTTTTACCTGCTACCGGCATTTATCTTCTCCTAAATCTTATGTAATATTTTAACACAAGAAGTGGGTGGAGGTGGAGTTCCACCCAAATCTTGTAAATTTTATCTTTAGCTTACGCCATTGATAACTGCGTGATATTCGGCAGGTCCTTTTTCAAGACCAATTTCCATATATACACGCTTTGATACTGCTGCTGCATCATCATTGTCTGTATCTTCTACGAATACACCACCTTTACCAGGGATGTTTAAGAAGCATACATCAAGATATGCAAGGTCCAATATGAATGCTTGGTCAGCTGGAACGAATTCGTTCACTGCTAATCCAATATTTCCAAATGGTGTAATGATAGTATCAATGTTGATACCAGCTACATTTCTATCTCTTGGTAAGATAGCCATTTGATTAGAACCACTCTTAACAAGGTTTTGGTTTAAGTCTAAGACTGAACCTGGTCTTGCGAAGAGTACAACATTTTGTAATGGTGCACCGGCATCATACATTAATTTTAATGTTTCAGCCATTGCATCAAAGTCAAGCCCTTGGGCTGAACCTGTTCCATCACCTGCTGTATCGTGTGCGTATGCTGATGAACCATTTCCGGAAGCTACCCATTCAGCGATGCCTCGCATCTCTCTTGGGTTTCCATCTGTTCCATCATTGAAGGTAGCATTGAAAAATTCATATTCAACTTCTCTTGCTATCTTAGAGAGCAACTCTTCTAATTGAAAAGCCATCTCATCGTTAATTGGGTTAGAACCTTCAAAAGCTGCGGTCCCGCTTTCCATAGCTTGTGAGTTCAAATATCCTGTAGATGCTAATGCGGAGTAGGTGAGTTTAACACCTTGGTTCCAAATTTGCACACAGTCAATAGATGAACTTCTGCTTCTACCAAAATAAGCAGGGTTTCCACCTTCAGCAACAGTTGTATAACTGGATACTGCTGGTGTATCTACTTTTTGGGTTTGGAAAACAGGAGAGTTAAGAAGTTTACCACCAGTTAAACCACCTACCATAGATAGTAAAGGTGTTCTTCTTGCACCAACTTTGAATAGTTCACCCGTAAAGTTATTGATTTCGCTTACTGAAATCGGGTCGGGGGCACCTATTGCGGCCATTTTATCTCCTAAATTTTCTGTTTAGGAGGCTTATTCTCCTAAACTATTTTTTCTCTAGCTCGTTAAGAGCTTTCATTTTAGAAGCGATGCTATCTCGCACCCTACCAGTTTCTTGTGCTGCGGCTATTTGGTCCCGAATTCCTGGGGAACCCGACACGGCTTGTGCTTGTGCTGCAAGGTTGTCTAATCTTTCCTGCCCTGCGTTGACTGTTTCACGAAAACTGTCTTGTTGCCCAAATACTTCTTCGCCAAATTCTTCAGTTATGAATGCTTTTAGTGCATCCGCTGTAGTATCGCCTTCGTACATTTGGTCGGCTGCTTTACCAATTCCTTTTGACCTATCTAAACCTACTTGTTTAAACAACTCATCTCGTTCCTGGCTTTGATACTTTATCAGTTCTTCTTTGAGGGTTTTATTTTCCTCACGAATTGCCTTCCAGTTTTTATCTTCACCAGTATTGGTTTCTACGCTTGCTTCTTCGTTTTGTGACATTACTGTCCTCTCCTATAAATAATATTTTTACAAGCCGCATTTATGTCATCGGCTGAACTACTACATATTATTTATTTCTCGTGTCTTGTATGTAGGCATCAAGACAGTTTTCGTTCTAGGTCTAGTTTAACCACCCGGCCTTAGTAGAGTGTCGTATTAATTATAACACAACTTGTTTAAACAAGTAGTTATTCCGCAACTAATCCAACAACTTGACCACCTTGGGTTGTTGCTGCACCTGTTTGTATAGCACTTTCGCTTGCTTCTTGTGCTGCTACTCGTTTAACTAATCCTAATTCTTGTGGTGATAAACCGGCTACTCCTAGTGCAATTTGTTCTTCTGTAATGGTATTTCCTCTACCTGCGGCTGCACCTGTAAGGCCGGATAACTCATCTGTTCTAGCAAATACTTTAGCTGCATCTTTTTGTGATATATCAGCTTCTACAAATTTTTCTGCTGTTGTAAGTCCTACTGATACTGTAGCTATCTCTGCTTCTGCAAGTATTTGAGATGTAAGTATTTGATTTTCTAAGACTGCTGTAGATATTGTTGGGCTAATAAACATAGCAAATAAAGAAGTTTCATCTATTGCATAACCATATTGTTCGTTAAATATTTCTAATACTTGGTCTTTGTTGTTTACTAACTGTTCATAACCAAACTCTAATCTTGCTTTAAATTCTTGTATATCTACATCACCGCTAATTGCTGCTGTTATTTCTTCTGCAAATATATCGGGATTTAAGTTGTATGTTCTTAATGCATCTTTCATACCATCTTTTAATTCTAGGTATTGTATCTCTGTCATACGAAGAGTTCCATCTTCTCTTCTTATACCAGGGAATGCTTTAGCATACTCATCACTACCTCTTACTGTTGCAAGTGCAATATCAATACTTCCTGTTCTTGTCCAGGCAGCAACTATTCCATCAAGAATATTAGAAGGGAAGTATGGATATAATGCAGCTGCATCATCTTTTGTAGGTGTGTATGTTGTTGTTTCTTCTTCAAACTCCGGTGTAGTTTCACTACCAGTGTAAATATTAGAACCTTCTAGTGTTTTTAAAAATGAATTTATTATCTCTAATGCTTTACTCTCTGCATTTTGTAAATCTATTTCTGCTTGTGACAGTCCAGGAGATATAGATATTTCATCACTATCAGCTGGAGTAGTACCATCAGTAGGATTAGATAATGGTGTAGCTTCTGCTGGTGGTTCAAATGTTTCTGTTATTGGGTTCCATATATTTCCATTAGCATCTTTTATAATAGGTAAATCAAAAGTTCCACCTTCAATTACATTTCCATCTTTATCTACTTGTTGCCCTTCTTCATTTTCTCTGTAAAGTAAATCATTATCAGTACCTTCCGGTAATTTTACTTCTTCATAGTATCCTTCACCAGCAGCTTCATTAGAGTTCTCAAACTCTTTTATATCTCCTGTTCTTGGGTCTTTATATAAAGGCATTAAAATACTCCACTAAATGCTTGCGGTACTCTTGATGCTAAATCATCTAAGAATTTATTTTTAATTCCTGGGCTGTCAATAAAAGTTGTTCTTATTTCTTCATCAAACTTCATATAATCTCCGTTAGCTTTAACAATTAAATCATCTATTGTGTCTTGTTGACTTTGTGTTAGCTTAACTAGCTGTCCACCTGTAGTTCCGTTAATAAGTTTAGATGCTCTATTTGAGTAGTATCCATTCCAGGTAGCGTAGTTAGAACCTTTAAACATAGGATAAAGTACATCGTGTTGCATTTGTAGTTCGTTCTTAACACCATCTATATCTCCTGCTCTAACTCTTGCGGCTATCTTGTAAAATGAATTGTTATTAACCATAGCTTCATATGCACCCATACCTAATGTATCTACAATTAAACCTTTAGCAGTTGATTGTCCTGTATTGACACCAGTAAACTGTCCTACAAAACCTTGTAATCCTTCGGGTAGTAGTTCTTTACCACCTAATAAATCTAAATATGCACTGTCATCAATGTAATCTAAGTATGTATCTACTTCATCCGGCTTTATTTGGCCTGTTGTCACCATCATAGCTATTGTTCTTGCTAATTCATTTACTGGTCCAGTCATATTTCTTGATACAATTCCTTCTTTGATGCTGGCCATATTAGTTCCTATGTCTTTAGCAACCTTGTCCGGGTCGCTATAATACTGCAACATAAAGTTTCTTTCACCTTCTGTAGAGTTTTGATACCATTCTGTACCTTCTAAATCATCAGTAGATATTGGTGTACCAGTTAAAGAAGCAGCTAAAAATGCAGCTTGAACATCTGTATCTAACAACCAACTCATTCCATCTTCCTTGGCTTTAGCTTCAAACTGTGCCTCTACTACATCAAATACTTCTCTGTAGTCCTCTTCATCTTCACCTGTTAGTATTTCACTAACTAATAAATCTTCGTGTCCTCTAAATACATAACCATATCGCAATGCGAAACTTTCCATATCTAGTGATATTGGCTCTACACCTACTGTCATAAAGTTAGCATTGTCAATTTTAGCTAGAATAGGGAAGTCACCTAGTGCTTCTCCTGTATCAAAATATACTGCATACATTACACCATCTATTTCAATAATTTCTTCCGGCTGGAATGCAAACTGGTTAGTTAGTAATCCCTGTTTATTTTCTTCAACAACTTCTTCATTATCGGCCATAGTTATATTGTGGAATAAATTCCTCATCCTCCTGTTCTAATACTGTAGATAGGTTTCCTAGTATTATATCATACACTGGTTTGCTTATTTTGTATGCAATAGAATACTTATCGCTTACCTCTCCAAAGTTATCCCAAAATCCTTCATCAGTTGTTTTTGCTTGATAAAGAGAATTTGCTATATCTCCTAGTAGTAAAGCTGTTTCATATCCTGCATAAGCTATAGCAAGTGGTCCAGTTGCACCAGCTACACCCATTCTTCCTAATGTAGGTAGCACTGCTTTAGTAATTACCTGGTCCCCAATGTCTAGTTTTTCTAATACACTAAATACTTTTTTAAATATACCAGGGTTTTTATCCATAATTTCTTTAGCTTTGTTTAGATTTTCTACACCATCTGCATTAGATATAGCTTTATCTACATCATCTACTAATTGGTCGGGTGTTATATATCGTGGGTCGTATGGTAAATCTGCTTTTGCATCATTAATATTTATGCGGTCTAATTTTTCTCGCATATTATCATCAATACGATTTCCGTATATATTCATACTTACATAATCAGCTAAAAATTCACCAGCAGTCATTCCTGTAGTTTTGTTTAAATCTGCCGCATAGTTTGGGTCAAGAGTGACATTGTATGCTTTTCTACCTGCTATTTCCTGGAACCTATCCATATATGTTTTATTAACTTGAAATGGTAATTCTGTATCTGTTCCAGCAAACACTGTAAAGCTGCTAGTAAACTGTGCTGGTTCTTTACTGCTAAATAGCATATCACCATATGCATCTCTCATTGGGTCCACTATTGACCCCATATTGACAAACATTCTTTCAATATCAAAATCGTGTGCTGGTTGAAAAACTGTTGATGGTGAGTTTTTAAAATTTATATATCTTTCTTGTAAATCTGTCATTTCTTCAAAGAAATATTTTATTTGATTTTTTACTACTTGTGCATCATTAGGTACATTTTTATAAAGTAAATCTCCAGGGTCCCTTGTAATCCATAATTCATCTAATACATCAACCCTAAATATTTCTGCTATGTCATCATCTAAACTATCTATTTGGTCGTGCAACTCTATAAGCTGTATCATAAATGGCCTTACACCTTCAGTAGATGGGAATGTACCATACATTTGATATAACTCGTTAACTCGTATATCATCTAAAACTCTTATTTGTAATTCAAGACTGTTTGTCACATCACCAGCTTTTATGTCGCTACCCATAAGTGCTTCACTTGTTTCTATTAACAATGTTTTTATATCTCCTCCGTATTCACCAACTGAAGGTATTTCTAAACCAAAATCATTAGTTAACTCCATTGCAATGTCGTAGATGGCTTCACTTGTTTCAGTAAATCCAGTCCATAAAAACTCCGGTGCTGTTAAACTATATATAGTATCTGTTTCTTCAAATGCTTTAAAAACATCTAATGCGTAATCAACAAGAGTTTCAAGTCTTACACTTTTTATATTGCTATCTATTTTGTTAGTGTGATTAAACAATACGCTTGTATGTGATGTATAAGTATTGCCTGGAGTACCTTGTATAAGATTAGAAATAATACTTGTACGCCAGTCCTCTGCGTTTTTCATATAGGAACCATCAAGCATTTTAAAATTTTCGGGATTACCAAACTTTATAGCATCATTAACAACTGATTTAATAGCATCAGTTATCATTTGAACTTCTCTATTACCTAGTTCAACTGACATTATTCCTCTTCAGTATTTTTAGATTGTTCCTTTGCCTGTCTAAGTTCTTGAAGTATTTCATCATTAGTTTTCTTTTTAACTGACATTGCTATTCACCTTGTATCTTTTTAACCATCTCTAATAAAGATTGAGCATTTTGGTTTTGTGGAAACATTTTATTAGGTGGTTCACTCTCTAACATATCTGCTCTAGCTTTAGCTTCTTTTGTAGGTCCACCTGCACCTGCTCTAAGTCTATCTCTATATGTTATAAAATCTTCAGCACCCTTTTTTATGCCTGTCATCAATTTAAGCAGTCCATAGTAGTTCTTAGCTGGCTGTTTAAACAACGAGTTATCAGCTTGTGTTGCCGGCCTTCTAGCAAATCTAGTGTTTGGAGTGGCCATTGGGTCCACAAATGGTTCTGTTTTGTCATCATAAAAACCTTCACCAACAATACTAAAGTCCTCTGCTTGTGTTTGTCCTGGTTGCAATACTGCTTGATGAGGTGCTACATCACTTAGATACCAGTCATAAAACTCTTTAGTATCTTTAAATCCTCCTTTAATATAGTCACCAATGATACCTGTTTGTATTTCGCTAGCCATAGTCATACCATCACCATAACTAATATGAGTATCTCCACCTACTACAGATGCAACATTATTCATATTGTCTAATGCAGGTAAATATGCTTCAGCAAAACCTTCTTGGTCATCTATTTCTACTAATGGTGGATACATTTTAATTCTTGTTATGTATTGCTGAACTATTTGTTCATCATTCATTTGTTGATACTCTTCCGGCCCTGGTCCTTCCGGTGCTTGGTCATTAAGTTCTTCACCAGTTCTAATAACAATGTCACCACTTGCTTTAAACACATAGGATGTTTCATCATTAAAATAATTACCCTGGGCCATACTTACTAAATCAGCACGCATTTCTTCTACAGTTTTAGCTTTATACCAGTCCAGTTCACCAAATGGTGTTGTATTATTTTCTTCCATTATTTGTCATCTCCCATTCCAATTTGGCCCATTGATGCTTCAAAGAAGTTAGTACCATATTGTATTTTTTGTAAACTCTCTACCGATGCTATCTCTCCTTGTATCTCCGGTCTTGCTAATAAATTTTCTTGTATAACATCTATAGCATTTTTAGGTTGCGGTATTTCACCTTTGCCTTGCATTAAGACTTCGTATCCAGGAACAATTAAAGGTAAATTGCTACCAGGTATTGATAGTTTTACATAGCCTTCACCTGCTGGTGTTCTATAACTATCTCCTACTGTAGTTCCTAAAATAATATCTTTATCTGTTATCAAGCTCTCTTCGTATGCCTTTTGAGATGCAGCAGCTTCGGCTAAACTTTTATTTATATCATCTGCGAACTCTACATAATCTGCATCAGTAAAAGTAATACCTAGCAACACACCTACTTGGTCCATAAGTTCTTTAATTTGTGATGGATTAGCTTTGACTTGTTGTTCCAGGTTTAACATATCCTGGTACATTTCAGTAAAATCTTTTGTTTCTGTATATATCTGTTCTTGTTCTGTAAGAGTAGTTTCATACATAGGAATATTTGAAGCCATATCTTTTTCCCAGTTTCCGCTATCAGTTGCTTTGATAAATATTTGGGCCATAAAA